>Ga0078972_1002698_pt1 | contig 57264 bp, 55 predicted proteins | sample YelNatPaOPGAMG01_FD_67568 | JGI IMG/M metagenome (GOLD analysis project Ga0078972, IMG submission 67568) | Hot spring thermophilic microbial communities from Obsidian Pool, Yellowstone National Park, USA - OP-RAMG-01 (SPADES assembly) (version 2) | ecosystem: Environmental > Aquatic > Thermal...
TTTTCCATTTGAAAATGAGGACCTTCCCGAAAATGTGAATGTTATATTTGATAAGAATTCTCTATTTTTTGATGTTCTAAAAAAACCAAAAATACTTATAAGAGAGGAAGAAAAAAGGGTTGAAATGATATATCCTGAAAAAAAGAATATTGTTAAAGAATTTGAGAAAATTGGTTATGAAGTTGCAGTAAGGATTGAAGAAAAAGAAGAGATAAAAGGAGTTATTTTCCTAAGGCAAAAATTTGATAAGAGTGTTTTCTCATATAGAGACCAGTTAATTCTTATAAATCTCGGTTATCAGATAGGAATTGCAATTGAAAATATTAAACTATATCACCGAATTTCTGAAGTTAATACATATATGAGAAGTTTACTTGATAATTCTCCTTTTGGTGTTATAAGTTTTGATAAAAATGGGAAGATAACAATATTTAACTTGCAGATGGAGAGAATTTTTAATAAAAAAGAGGAAGATGTTCTTGGGAAGAGTTTTTACGAAATTTTACCATCTGAAATAATAAAGGATTTTAAAAATAAACTTTATGGACTGGATAAGACAATAACAGAAAAAGAACTGCAAATTAAAATTGATGGGAAAAATCTTATACTTTATACATTAGTTGTTCCAATTTTTGAAAATGGAAAACTTCTTGGGGTTCAGGTTATTTTTTCTGATGTAACAAAGGTAAAACAACTTGAAGAAGAAATAAAAAGGAATGAAAAACTTGCAGCACTTGGAGTTATGGCAGCAGGTCTTGCTCACGAAATAAAAAATCCTTTAACTTCTTTAAAAACATTTGCTCAACTTTTACCAACAAGATTTGATGACCCTGAATTTAGAGAAGTTTACTCAAAACTAATTTTTGAGGAGATAAATAGAATTAATAATCTTGTTGAGCAGGTTTTACTTTTTTCAAGCCCCAGAATTAAGAAACTTGAAGAGGTTAATATTGTAGATATTATAAAATCAACTATTAATCTTGTTTCATATCAGTTTGTAGATAAAAAAATAGAAATTAAGACAGATTTTCTTGAAAAAGATGTTATAATAATTGGAGATAGAGAAAAATTGAAACAGGTATTTATGAATTTACTTATTAATAGTTTTGAGGCAATTAACAGTAATAATGGAAAAATTGAAGTTATATTGGATGAAAAGGAAGAAGATGTAGAGGTTTTGATAATTGATAATGGATGTGGAATTAAAAAGGAGATTATGAATAAAATTTTTGACCCATTTTTTACAACTAAAATCAAAGGAACTGGACTTGGACTTTCAATTGTTTTAAGTATAGTTGAAGAACACAAAGGAAAAGTAAGAGTTGAAAGTGAAGAAGGTAAAGGGACAAAAGTTTCTGTTTTATTACCTAAAAAGAGGGTTTTAAATGAAGTATTTAATGGTAATAACTGACGATGAAAGCATTATTCATACAATAAGAATTATTTTGAGAGATTATTTTGTTGAAAGAGTAGGTCCAAAAGAAGCAATTATTAAAATAAGTGAAAGAAATCCTTTTTTGGTAATTATTGATACCTTTTTGCCTGAAATAGATGTATGTGAACTGATAGATAAATTAATTGAGGAAAACGAAGAATTACTTATAGTTCCTTTAATATCATTTTATGATAAAAAAGCAAGAGAAATACTTCAAAAAGATATATTCTATGTTGTTGAAAAGCAATTTCTTTATGAAAAAATAAGACATGTTGTGGAAAGGGCTGAAAAATGGATGAATTTTATTCATAAAAAAGAAAAAGTGATAAAACAGAAAGAGGAAGAATTTGTAATAGAAAAGGAAAGTATAGAAAGTGATTTTTTTCAGAATATTTTTCAGGAAATTGCAGAAAACTTCTCAGATATTAATAAAATTTGTTACGAAATTTTGAAGGTTTTAAGAAAATTCTTTCATTTTGGTTCAATGGCTATATTACTCAATGACAGAGGAATTTTTAAAGTTTATGCTTCTTTTGGAATAGATGAAAATATTTTAAAAGAAATAAAAATTGATTTTGAGAGTTCTATTATAAAATGGTTTCTTAAAGAGAATAAAATTTTGAATTTAAAAGAAAAATATGTTGATTTTGAATTTAAAAATTTTGCTTCTATATTTAATTTTTCAATTATAATTCCATTAAAGACATTTTCAGGTAAATTTATTGGTTTAATGATGCTTGGAGAAAAAATTATAGATGAGAAGATTAAGGTTGAAGAAATTTCAAAACTTTCTTTACTTTCAGATTATCTTGCAATTGTTTTTGATAATTTCTTTCTCTATAATGAGATTAAATGGCAGAAAGAATATCAGGAAACACTTTTTAAGAATTTATCAGCAGGTATTATCGGCGTTGATAAGGAAGGGAGAATAATCCTTTTAAATGAATATGGGGCAAAATTATTAAAGGTTAAATATGATGAGATAAAAGGAGAAAAAATAGAAAAGGTTGGTTCTCAGATTGCAGATTTTATTAGAAGAGCACTTATATTTGGTGAAACAGTTTCAAGAAAAGAATTTGAATTTATTCCAACAAAAACAATTCTTGGTATGAGCACAAATGTTATTAAAGATGAAAAAGGAAATATTATAGGTGCTGTTGGAATTTTTCAGGATTTGACATATATAAAAGAAATTGAAAAAAAGGAAAAAGAAATTGAAAGGGATAAATACTGGGGAAATATCGCCTCTAAATTATCCCATGAATTGAAAAATCCTCTTGTTGCAATAAATACATTTGCACAGATGCTTCCCCAGATGTATTCAGATGAGGAATTTAGAACAAAATTTTCAAATATTGTCTTTCAAGAGGTAAAAAAAATTAACGAAATTATTGACAGAATTAATAAAATTGCAGATACAATAGAACTAAAGAAGGGTTTTGTGGACTTGAATGAATTTTTAAATGAGATTTTGAAAGATAGAGAAATTTCAAAAAAATATGGAATTATTCCAGGGTATAATATAGAAATTGATTTTATAAGAATGAAGGAAGCAATTGACTATATCTTTGAATTTATTAAAGAAGATATTTCAGAAAATGGGAATGTTTATGTTGACATTGTTGAAAAGGATAATTTTATAAACATTCTTATCAGTGAAAATGGGAAGAAAATAAAAATTGAAAAAAAAGAAGATATTTTTATGCCATTTAATCCTAATTTAAGAACTCCATTTTCAACTGGACTTCTACTTGCAAAGAAAATTGTTGAATCTCATAATGGCAAAATTGAATTTGAAATTACACCAGAGGAAAAAACTTTTATTATAAGTTTGCCATTAAAATGAATAAGATACTTGTTGTTGATGATGAAATTGGTGTAAGGGAATCTTTAAGATTTGCTCTTAAGGATAAATATAAGGTTATTCTTGCCGATTCTGGAAAAGAGTGTATTGCTCAACTTGAAAAAGAAATACCAGACCTAATAATACTTGATATTATACTTCCTGATATTGATGGAATTACACTTTTAAAAGAAATAAGGAAAAGATTTCATGAAATACCTGTTATAATGCTTACTGCTATATCTCAGGTAAAAACTGCTGTTGAAGCGATGAAATCAGGAGCACTTGATTATATTACAAAACCATTTGATGTTGAAGAGATTATTTTAATAATTGAAAAAATTCTTAAAACAAAAAATCTTCTTTCATATATAGAAATTTTAAAAGAAGAAATAAATAAAGAGTATCCAGTAGAAAAAATTATATATGCAAGTGAAACAATGAAAAAAATAATTGGAATTGCAAAAAGAGTTTCATTTTCTGATTCTCCAGTTTTAATCACTGGACCTACGGGTGTTGGAAAAGAATTAATTGCAAGGTATATTCATGAAAATAGCCAAAGGAAAGAACAACCATTTATTTCAATCCATTGTGCTGCAATTCCAGAAACATTATTTGAGAGTGAATTATTTGGTTATGAAAAGGGCGCTTTCACAAATGCATTTAAAAGTAAAAAGGGGAAAATAGAAATAGCAGGTTCAGGGACAATCTTCCTTGATGAAATTGGAGAGATACCTTTAAATATTCAGGTTAAACTTTTGAGATTTATTGAAGAAAAAAAATTTTCCCGTCTCGGAAGCAATGAAATTATAGAAAGTGATGTTAGGATAATTTCTGCTACTTCAAAAAATCTTGAAGAGGAAATTAAAAGAGGGAATTTTAGAGAAGACCTTTTCTACAGATTGAGCGTTGTTCCAATAAAAATACCTCCTTTGAAAGAAAGAAAGGAAGATATTATACCTTTATTGGAATATTATATTGACCTTTACAGTAAAAAATATCGCACAAAAATAAAGAAAATTTCAGAAAAAGCCAAAGAAGTATTTCTTAATTATGAATGGCCAGGGAATGTCAGAGAACTAAAAAATCTCATAGAAAGAATTTTTGTTTTAAATCCACAAAATGATATAATAAATATAGAGGATTTACCGGAAGAATTTAAGGTAAGAAAGAAGGATTTTATTTCCTTAAAAGAAGAGGTTGAAGATTTTGAGAAGAATTTAATTAAAAGGGCACTTGAAGAAAATAATTATAATCAAACGAAAACAGCAATTTTTTTAAGAACAACAAGAAGGATTTTGAGATATAAAATTGAAAAATATGGACTTTTAAAAAATGGGAAAAATTCTGATAATTGATGATGAGATAGAAATTATAAATCTTATTGAGAATATTCTGGGTTCGCTTGGGTATGAAATTGATTATTCTACAACTGGAAAAGAGGGACTTGAAAAAATAGAGAAAAATGATCTTAGCATTGTTCTTCTTGACATTTTCCTTCCGGATTTTGATGGTTTTGAACTTTTGAGAAAAATTAAAGAAATGAAAGAAAATTTGCCTGTGATTATTCTTACTGGATTTGGGACAACTGAAAATATAGTAAAAGCAATTAAACTTGGAGCAGATGATTTTATTGAAAAACCATTTAATATTGAGAGATTTGTTGATGTTATTCAAAAAGTTATAAAAATTAAAAAACTTGAAAAGGAAATATCAAAACTAAAACTTATTGAATCACTCCTTGAACTTAATAGAACGATTGTTTCACTTTCTTCTCTTGATATAATGCTTGAAAAAATAGTTCATATTTCAGAAAATCTTTTTTCGCCGAAGAGAATAGGAATATACCTTATTGATGAATATGGAAGAAATTTTGTTTTAAAAAAGCAGAAGATGGATGATATCAAATTTAAAATAAGAACTGTTTATGATTATTCTGAATTAAATGATTTTTTTAAAGAAAGTAATGTTTATTTTTCAAGAGGAAATACATTTTTTGAAGTTATGCTTGCAATAAAGGGGAAGGAAAAAAATATAGGTATTTTAAATTTATTTTTTGGGAAGGATAGGATTTTGAAAGAAGAGGAGTTAAAATTTCTTGAATTATTTTCAATTCAGATTGGGATTGGAATTGAGAATGCTATGTTATTTGAAAAAATTCAGAATTCCTATGTTAATGCAATAAAATCTTTAATTAATACTCTTGAAGCAAGGGACAGATATACAAAAGGACATTCGGAAGAGGTTGTTTATTATTCAATTTTGATAGGGAGAAAACTTGGATTTAATGATGAACAGATTAAAATTTTGAAGAATGCTGCTTATTTACATGACCTTGGTAAAGTTGGAATTAAAGACCATATTCTTTTAAAACCTTCAAGATTAAGAGAAGATGAATTTGAACTTATAAAACAGCATCCACTTATAACATTTAAAATTATTGAGCCATTAAATTTAAGGGAAGAAGAAATAAAGGCATGCCTTTTTCATCACGAAAGGATAGATGGTTCAGGATATCCATATGGACTTATTGGAGAGAAAATTCCAATTTATGCTAAAATAATTGCTGTTGCTGACGCTTACAGTGCAATGACTTCTGAAAGGCCTTATAGAAAAAAAATGAGTAAAGAAGAAGCAATAGAAGAATTAAAGAGATATGCAGGAAAACATTTTGACTCGGATATAGTGGATTTGTTTATTGAAATAATAAATTCAGAGGAGGTGAAAAACAATGAAAGAAATTGAAATAGGTAAAGTTACTCATTATTATACAAAGATAAAAGTTGCTGCTTTAAAAATTTTAAATGGAGAATTAAAAATAGGAGATAAAGTTCATATTAAGGGACATACAACAGATTTAAATCAAATAATTGAATCAATGCAGAAGGAACATCAGGAAATAGAAATCGCTTTACCTGGTGATGAAATAGGAATAAAAGTTATAGACCATGTAAGAGAAGGAGATATTGTTTATAAAATAATTGAAGAATAAAAAGGGGATAAAATGGTTAAATTTTTGAATTTCTTTTCAAGCGACCTTGGAATTGACCTTGGAACTGCAAATACCTGTGTTTATGTAAGAGGAAAAGGTGTTGTTTTAATGGAACCATCAATAGTTGCAATAAATACTGAAACAAAAAAAGTTGTTGCAGTTGGAGAAGAAGCAAAAAGAATGCTTGGGAAAACTCCTTCAAATATTGTTGCCATGAAGCCCATGAAAGATGGTGTAATTGCTGATTTTGAAGCATGCGAATCAATGTTAAGATATTTTATAGCAAAAGTAAAAACACAAAAGCATAAGTTTGTTTTACCTCCAAGAATTGTGATTGCAGTTCCTTCTGGAATTACTAATGTTGAAAGAAGAGCGGTTAGAGAAACAGCACTTAAAGCAGGTGCAAGAATGGTAAAACTTGTTGAAGAACCAATGGCAGCAGCAATAGGAGTTGGACTTCCGGTTGAAGAACCATGTGGAAGTTTCATTCTTGATATAGGTGGAGGGACAACAGAAATGGCTGTAATTTCTCTTGGAGGGATTGTTATTACTAAAAGTTTAAGAGTTGCAGGTAACGAATTTGATGAAGCAATTATTGAATACTTGAAAAAGAAATATAATTTATTGATAGGAGAAAGGACTGCTGAAGAAATAAAAATCAATATTGGGTCTGCATATCCTCTTGAGGAAGAATTATATATGGATGTCCATGGAAGAAGTTTGGTTGAAGGATTACCGAAAGTTGTAAGAATAAATTCCACCGAAATAAGGGAGGCACTGAAAGATACTTTAAATATAATTGTGAATGCAGTAAGGGATATTCTTGAAGAAACACCTCCTGAACTATCAAGCGATTTAATAAAAAATGGTCTTGTTATTGCAGGTGGAGGAGCACTTTTAAGAGGGATAGATAAACTTATATCAAATGAAACCAAACTTCCTGTAAAAATAGCAGATGACCCTTTAACCGCTGTTGTTAGAGGGACTGGTATTATGCTTGAGGAAGAAAAATATTTTAAACAAATTCCTCAGGAATAGAAATGTTATGGCGCTTTAGAAAAGAAATAATTTTTCTAATTTTTATATTTTTTTCTTTTTTAATTGAAAAACATACTTTAAATAAAAAAGTAGATTCCAAAACCAAGATTAAAAATCAGTATTTTTATAACTATGAGGAAATTATTGAAGAAAACAAAAGATTAAGAGAGATATTTAATCTAAAAGAAAAAAAAATAATAACAAATTTTAAAGTTGCAGAAGTTATCGGAGTTTACCCATATATTTTCCCTGGAGAAATAATAATCAATAAAGGTAAGGAAGATGGAATAAAAAAAAATATGATTGTGTTTACAAAGGATTTATTTCTTATTGGAAAAGTTGAAGAAGTTATGGATAGATATTCAAAAGTTGTTTCAATATTTAATAATAAAACAAGAATTAGTGTAATACTTGGTTCAACAGGAGAAATTGGAATAATTGAGGGAGGGTATGCTCCTTTTATTTTAATGAAATATATACCATATGATAGTAAAGTTAAGATAGGAGATGATGTTTTGACTTCTAACTTTAGCGAATATTATTTTTCTGGAATTAAAATAGGAAAAGTATATAAAATTATAAGAGAAAAAGATTCTCTTTTTCTTAAAATATGGGTTAAGCCATATATTGCATCCTGTGGTTTAAAGGAGGTAATAATTTGTGAATAGAAAATTTCTTAATTTTCTAGAACAGATTCTAATTATTTCTATTTTTCAATATATTTTTTACAATTTTTTAAATTTTAAAATAATTCCTTCCTTCTTTTTAATTTATCTTCTATTACTTTCCTTTGAGGGATATACAGAACTCTCCTTGTTTTTAAGTTTTTTACTCGGCGTTTTCAATGATTTTTTTTCAAAGGAAGTTTTAGGGACTTCTTCATTAAGATATCTTTTAATCGTTTATTTTTCTTCATTTTTTGTGGTAAAATCAATTAAAGAAAAAAGTATTTTTATATTTATTTTTAGTTTTTTATATTTTGTTTTGTCAAATTTAAAAAAAGGAGAATTAATCTGGAGTGGCAAAATTTTATTAAAATATTCTTTTTTATTCTCATTTTACAACTTTCTAATAGCGATTATTATTGAAATATTTGTAAGAGAAATAAAAAGAAAATGGGAAGAGAGTTATTTTTAAAAAGATTTTTAACCTTTTTCATTTATGTAATTATATTGAGGTGCTTTTATCTTCAAATTATAAGGTTCCCCTATTATTATCAATTATCCATCAAAAATTGTATAAGAACCATAGAAACAGGTATACCAAGAGGAATTATTTATGACAGAAATGGAAGGATTCTTGCAAAAGATGCGCCTTCTGCAAATCTTGTTTTTGTTCCATATGATTTAAAAAATGCCGAAAAAGTTGCAGACATTCTTTCCAATATCTGTAATCTTGATAAGGAATATTTAATTAAAAAATTAACTAAAAAATATATAAATCCTTTTGACAGAGTTATTTTAAAAAGGGACTTAAGTGCCAAGGAAATATCACTAATTGAAGAAAATTTATATAATTTACCAGGAGTTTTTGTTCAGGAAGGTATAAAAAGAGTTTATCCGTTTGGAAAAGAAACTGCTCATTTACTTGGATATCTTGGAGAAATTTCACAATCGCAACTTGAAAAATTAAAAGATAAGGGTTATGAGATGGGAGATTATATAGGACAGGATGGAATTGAAAAGGTATACGATGAGTATTTAAGAGGTATTCCTGGTGGTATTCAGGTGGAAGTTGATGCTCTTGGACATCAGAGAAGGGTATGGGGTAAAAAAGAAGGCATTCCTGGTAATGATATATTTTTAACTATAGATGCTACAATTCAGGAAATTGCTTATGAGGAACTTGGAGATAGAAAAGGTTGTGTTGCTGTTATGGACCCAAGAAATGGAGAGATTCTTGCTCTTGTTAGTAATCCATCTTTTGACCCAGGGAATATTGTCTTTTATCTTGATGAAAAAAGACATCCGGAAAAGCCATTTTTCAACAGAGTTATAAAGGGTCAATACCCGCCCGGCTCAATTTTTAAAATAATAACTGAAATTGCTGCTCTTGAAACAGGAACGATTAAAGAATTTGATAGAATAGAATGCACAGGGGTTATGGAAGTAAGTGATAGAATTTTTCATTGCTGGAAGGAAGAAGGACATGGATGGGTTGATATTAACCTTGCCTTACCATTTTCTTGTAATATATTTTTTGGAACTATTGGAATGAAAGTTGGTGTTTCAAAATTAATTGAATATGCAAAGAAGTTTGAACTTGGCAAACCAACAGGAATTGATTTACCAGGAGAGGCACCTGGATATATTCCTGAACCTTCAGAAGCAGACCCATTAAATCTTTCAATTGGCCAGGGTCCAATTACAACCACTCCAATTCAACTTTTGTCTTTGATTTCAACAGTTGCAAATGGCGGTAATATCTGGCAACCATTTATATTAAAAAAAATAATTTCAAAAAAAGGGGAAATGTTAAAGGAATTGCAGCCGAATCTTAGAAAAACTGTATATATTGACCAGGAAGCACTTGAGATATTAAGAAAGGGACTTAAAAATGTTGTTGAATTTGGAACAGGAGTAAGAGCAAAGGTAGAAGGACTTGAAATTGCTGGTAAAACTGGAACCGCTCAGAGAGCAGCAACAGAACTTGAACTTCCAACTCATGGTGCTTTTGTTTGTTATGCTCCTTTTGATACACCCAAAATTGCAGTTATTGCTTTTATTGACTATGGTTCCTCTCCACAGGCAGCGGAAATTGCGGGTAGAATATTAAAAAGGATTTTTATACCTGAAAAAATAGAGGAGGAAAATGAGACAGAAACTGAAATATATGATGAACAGATTTAAAGAGAGAGATATTATTTTTATAAGTTATATTTTAATATTTTTTGGGGTTATTATTCTTTTCAGTGCTTCAAAAGGAGTTATAACAAAGGAAGGATTTTTTATAAAACAGATTTTATGGATTTTTATTGGAACAATTTTTGTTTATATTTTTAAAAATGGAGATTACAGGAGTTTGGAAAAATGGTCTTATTTATTTTATTTTATTATTCTCTTTTTACTTACAATTGTTCTTTTCAAAGGAGAGGGTAGAGCATCAAGATGGATAGGACTTGGATGGTTTTATTTCCAACCATCTGAATTTGCAAAACTTGTAGTTATTCTTACACTATCTTCATTTCTTTCAAACAAGGATATAAGAAGATTTTCTGTTTTATTTTTAAGTTTGATAATTGTTGGTATTCCATTTTTACTCGTTTTTAAACAACCGAATCTTGGCACAGCAATTATTTTTATTTTAATTTTTTTGGGTATAAGTTATATTGCAGGAATAACAAGGAAACAACTTATATCACTCTTTTTATTTGCTATATTTATTTCTCCTCTTATCTGGGCAATAATGAAAGATTATCAGAGAGAAAGAATTTTAACTTTTTTAAATCCAATGAGGGACCCGCTTGGGAAAGGTTATAACTTATTACAATCAAAAATTACAATTGGGTCTGGTGGATTAATTGGCAAAGGTTTTATGAAAGGAACGCAGACAAAACTCGCTTTTTTACCAGAATATCATACTGACTTTATTTTCTGTGTAATTGCTGAGGAATTTGGTTTTATAGGAGTTGTAATTTTTGTTCTTCTTTATTTTTACTTTTTAAATAAAATTCTTGAAATTATTTCTATATCTAAAACAGAATTTGGTAAGTATGTTGCTACTGGAATTTTTGTAATGTTTGCAGGACACTTTTTGATAAATCTTGGAATGACACTTGGCATATTCCCCATTGTTGGTATCCCTCTTCCTTTTATAAGTTATGGTGGCTCATCTTTAATTGTTTCTATTTTATCTATAATAATTCTTTCAAGTATAGAGAAATATTCAACATTATTTTAATCATGGAAAAAAATATAGAAAAAATTCTTCCTTTTGTTGAAAATCCTGCAAGATATATTGGAAATGAAATAAATGTATCTATAAAAAGAGATAACAAAATAAAATTTGCAATTGGTTTCCCTGATTTATATGAGATTGGTATGTCTTCTCTTGGAATAAGGATTTTATATGGAATTTTGAATGAAAGAGAAGATTGTTTATGCGAAAGATTTTTTTCTCCCTGGATTGATTTTGAAGAATTTATAAAAAAGGAAAAAATACCTCTTTATAGTTTAGAAACAAAAAGCCCTTTATCTTCATTTGATATAATTGGTGTCAGTTTATCCTCTGAACTCAATTACACAAATTTTTTAAATCTTCTATCTCTATCAAATATCCCATTATTTTCTGAAGAAAGAAGAGATGACCATCCAATTATAATTTCAGGTGGTAATTCTTCATTTAATCCTCTTCCACTTTTTCCATTTGTTGATGCTTTTGTTATTGGGGAAGGAGAAGAAGTAATAAATAAAATAGTAGATGTTGTTAAAGAGAATAAGGGCCACAGATATAAAATACTTGAAAATTTAAATAAAATTGAATCAGTTTTTGTTCCATTATTTAAAAAAGAAAAGGTAAAAAAAGCATTTGTTGAAGATTTTAATGTATCATATTTTCCCGTAAATTATATTGTTCCTTTAACAGATATAATTCATGATAGAATTTCAATAGAGATAATGAGGGGTTGTGTTCAGGGTTGTAAATTCTGTCAAGCAGGTAGTTGCTGGAGACCGGTAAGAATAAGAAGTGTAGATAAAATTGTTGAACTTGCCAGAAGGACATTTCAGAATACTGGATATGAAGAAATATCACTCCTTTCATTTTCTGCAGGAGACCATCCTGAAATTGAAAAAATTGTTACAAAACTTGTAAATGAATTTAAAGATAAGAAAGTTTCTATTTCCTTCCCTTCTTTAAGAATAGATACATTCTCATTCCAACTTGCCTTAAAAATAAAAGAAATAAAAAAAACAAATTTAACATTTGCTCCTGAAACAGGTGAGAATTTAAGAAAGAAAATAGGCAAAAACATAAGTGATGAAGAAATTTTAAATCTTGCTTTGCAGGCAAGAAAAAATAATTATAGGCATATAAAATTATATTTTATGATTGGGCTTCCAGATGAAAAAAAAGAAGATATTGAGGAAATTGTAAAACTTATAAATGAGATTTCAAAAGTTATTTTTGTCAAGGCATCATTTAATACTTTTATTCCAAAACCACACACTTTTTATCAGAATAAAAGATTTATAACAAAAGAGGAATATGAAGAAAAAAGGAATTATATAACTGAAAAATTGAAAAAGAATAAATATGTTAAATTCAATTTTCAACCATATGAAGTAAGTTGTGTTGAATGTTTTCTTGGAAGAGGAGATGAAAGATTATCAAAAATTATCTATAATGTCTGGAGAAAAGGAGCAAAATTTGAAAACTGGAAAGAATTTTTTAATTTTAATAAATGGATTGAAAGTTTTAAAGAAGAAGGTATAGATATTAATGACTATTTAAAAGAATCAGATTTTTCTTCAAAATGGAAATTTATAGAGGTTTAAAAGGTAATAAGATTATATTCAGTTGAACCAAGTCCAATCTTTTCTCCATAAAAAAATTGATGTGAATAATTCAAATTTGGTCTATTTTTAAAAAATATATCAAAACCATTTACTTTATTTATTAAATCAATTGAACATTTATCAACAGCAACAGGGTCATTAGAAACGCATATTCCTATATCTTTTGATAATATTTTACCGGGATTTTTACAGCAATCACAATCTTCAGAAATATTTATTAAAAAATTGATAGCAAAGAATCTGTTTTTATAGTAATTTATAATTCCGTATGCATATTCACAGATTCTTTCCTGAAATATTTCAGGTGTAACACTATTCCATGGAATACTTATTGCTCCAGAAGGACAAACATGTATACACCAGGCGCATCCTTTACATTTTTTATCATCTATATATGCCTTTTTATCTTTAATTGAAATTGCACCAAATAAACATTCTCTTTCACATTTACCGCAACCAGTGCAGATAGATAGATTGACGAGAGGAGTAACATTAGAATGCATTGAAAATTTACCTTTTCTTGAAGCACATCCCATTCCCATATTTTTTATAGTTCCACCAATTCCTGCAAGAACATGTCCCTTAAAGTGGGTTATTGCAATCATACCTGAAAATTCTTTATATTCTTCTGCAAAATATAAATTTTTGAAATGTTTTCCATCTATTTTAATTTCAAACTCATAATCACCATTAAATCCACCTGCTATTAAAATTGGTATATTCAGTTTATCAAAATTATTTTTGTAAGCAACTTCAAGATGTGAAAATGTATCATCTCTTTCTCCTCTATATAAAACATTTGTATCTGTTAAAAAAGTCAATACATTTTTGCTTTTTAATTTCTTCACTATTGGTTTTACATATTCGGCAGGAACTTGATTTTTATGGAATGAATTCCCAAAATGAATTTTTAGACCAACAATATCCTTTTCATTAAAAGTATCAAAAAATTTAATCTTATTAATAAATTCATCAAATTTATCTATTTTTTCAATAGGAAGAAAATAAACATCAGCCATTTCTATTTCCTTTTTCTATCCTGTTTTTCTGTTGCTCTTTTTATATATTCTTTATAAGTGATAAGATTGAATTCTTTTTTTATTTTTTCTATTGATAAATTTTTATCAAAAACTTCAATTGTAAAAATTGCCTCATCTCCAAATGTTTCTATTTTAACTCTATCTTTATATTTTTCTATTATCTTTTTTATTCTATCTCCCTGATAATCCCAATGAAAAACAGTTCTTTCAATATTTATATCATCCCACACCCAATAAGAAAACCTATCTGTTTTTTTTAGCCATTTACCTGTATTATCAATTATACCTGATTTTAACGACCATATGCTTGCAACTATAAAAGTTTGATATAAAAGGGAGATTGAATTTAGTATTTTTCCACCCGGATATGCAGAAGAAAAAACAAGTAATTTTGCTCCATTATCTATTTGAAATTTCAAATCATAATGCCAGTTTGCATCAAAACATATAAAAGCACCAATTTTACCAAATTCTGTTTCTACTGGTTTTTGATTTTTCTCCCCAGGATATATACCTTTTTCCAGTTCATCTTCAGTTGGATGGATTTTATCATATTTACCAACTATTTCTCCTTTTCTATTTATGAAAAAACATCTATTAAAAATTTCGCCATTATCGTAATCATAACTTGAACCACATATCCAGCAATTTGTTTTCCTTGCAACATCTTTTAAAAAATTTTTTATTTTTTCATAATCTTCAATTTTTCTTTTTTTAAATTCAATTCCAGTATATGCAAAAACTTCTGGTAAAGCAACAAAATCAGGTTTTATATTTTTTGCTTCCTTTAAAATATTTTCAATATAGTTTAAATTATCCTGTATCTTTTCCACTTTCCTGTATTCATAAGCCATAGAAACACTAACTACTCTCATTTTTTTCTCCTTTTTACCAGTATATAAATTTTGTAAAAATATTTTTTTCAACAGGTGTTAATTTTTCTATATCAGGAATAATATACCTATCTTCAAAAACATCTATTAAAATTTTGCCTTTTTCCTTATAATCTATAGCACTGCTTCTTTCCCATCTTAAATAAAATTGCCTTTCTCCCTTATCTGTTTCTACATTAAAAAAAAGAAAGCCAAATTTCCATCTAATGTCAATAATTTTCTTAATTATATATGAAAAATAATGTTTATTCAATGTTTCAAGAATTAAAATTCTTTCTTCTTCAGGAAAATCAAGAATGTCTTTTATTATTCCAATTTCTTCAATCTCTCCTGTTTGTTTCTGGTAAAATAAAGAGATAAATTTTGTTGGTTCTCTCACTGGAAAACATGAGACAACAAAAACGCCTTTGTAAATTATTCCATTTTTTAAAATCACATTTAATGTTTCAAATTCACCTTCTTCAATTTTTGTATTCTCAGGTGTAAGATATTCAATTTTATTATTCATTTTACTAATACCTCCTCAATACTTGCAAGTTGCGTCTGCATAACTATAAGATTATAATAAACACCTCTTTTTTCCATTAATTCTTTATGAGAACCAGATTCAACAATTCTTCCATTATCTATAACAAGAATTTTATTAACATCTTTCAAAGTTGATAATCTATGAGCAACAATTATTGTTGTTCTTCCGGTCCATAAACTTTGTAAAGCATCCTGAATTTTCTTTTCAGATTCTGTATCAACAGAAGAAGTTGCTTCATCAAGTATTAAAATAGATGGATTACACAATACAGCCCTTGCTATTGTTATTCTCTGTTTTTCCCCTCCTGACAGACCTGCTCCTCTTTCACCAAGAAGTGTATCATAACCATTTGGCATTTTCATAATGAATTCATGAGCATTTGCAATTTTTGCTGCTTTTATTATTTCTTCAAGTTCCGCATCAGGTTTTCCATATGATATATTTTCTGCAATAGTTCCTCTGAATAAAAATGGTTCCTGTAAAACAAGACCTATATGTTTTCTCAATTCATAAGATGGAATATCCTTTATATTAGTACCATCTATTAAAATTTCTCCCTTTTGTGGTTCATAAAATTTGCAAATAAGATTTACTAAAGTTGTTTTACCACTCCCGCTTTTACCAACAATTCCAACAACTTCTCCCTCATCTATTTTAAAACTTACATCTTTTATAACTGGTTGATAGGGGTCATATCCAAATGTAACATTTTTAAATTCTATGCTACCTTTTATTTTTTGTAATTTTATATATACTTTCGGTTCTTTTACCTGTGGTTCTGTATCAAGTATTTCAAAGATTCTATGACTTGCTGTTGTAAAATTACTCATCCATGTTGATAAAAGTGCAAGATTTGATAATGGAGTATAAAACATTCCTATATAACTTAAAAATGCCATAAGTTCTCCAAGAGTAAGTTTCCCTTCAAGAACATTTTTACCCCCAATATACCATACAATTAAACCACCTAAACTGAAAATGAAAGCCATTAAAGGATTAAAAACAGAAATATTTAAATTTACTATCCTAACAGTGTCTTTTAATTTATCAGCATAAAAAGTAAATCTTTTAAACTCTTTTTCTTCCTGTGAAAATGCCTTAACTGTTCTTATTCCAGAAAGGACATTATTTAAAAAGGTTGAGAGTTTTGCCTGACTATCCCATACTTTAAAATATTTAGGATAGACGCCTCTCCAGAATATCAAAGTCCCTATAACCACAAATGGTATTGGTATCATTACATATAGTGCAAGTAACCAGTTTATTGAAAAAAGCATTATTCCAATTCCTATTATCATGAAAATATTAAGTAAAAAACCCTGTCCTGCCTGAGTAACAAATCCATGAAATGCCTCAACATCTGAGGAAAATCTTGTCATAATTGTTCCTACTGAATTTACATCATAATAATTTAAGGATAGTTCCTGTAATTTCTTGAATAATTTTTTTCTTAAACTATTTGTTATTAATGTTCCGACTGATGTAGAAATTGTTCCAACAAGCATATTTATCTGCGCTCTTAAAAATTCAGCCCCAATTAAAATCATAACAAGATATGGGAGCCAATCCACATGCCTTTTTGTTGTCAAAACTTCATCAACAAGTATTTTTGTTATTCTTGGTGGAACTAAACTCAAACCAACGCCTATAACCATAAGGAAAAATATTATAAAAATCCAACTGATATGCTCTGAAACTAAAGAATAAACTCTTCTAAAAATTGCTCCTTTTTTGAGGCAGTTCGGACACTGTGATTCTTCTGATTGTAAAGGAAAACCACATTTTTCACATAAAAGAGGATGGGGTTTATTTAAAATTTCATTTGAAACAGGAAGTCCATTTTTTAAATTATTTAATTGTGTAATTAAGCGAGAAAATTTATACCTATTTGAATTTGTAAATCTAACAATATCAATATAATATCCATCTATTTTAATCTGTAAAAAAGCACTTCCAACTGTCTGCCTCAAATTAAATCCTTCTATTCTTTTTAAATCAAAGGATATTTTTTCCTGGAAACCTTTTTCAGGGATAATGTATAATTTTTCAGATGTTGCCAAAACTTTTATTTTCGCAGGATGACCAAATAAATCTAAATCTGCTTCAGTTTCAAGTTTAATATCTTCCTTCTCCATTTTTTTATTGCAATATTCATTCCTTGTAAATTTTAGTAAACTACTTTTTTATATTATATAACAGGTTTTGAAATTATAAAATTTAAAAGATATAATGGATTTTGTAAAGGAGAAGAAATGGTTCCGGGTATTTTTATTTTGAAAGGGATAGGGGGTATTTTTATTCAATCAATTATTTTAAGAGAAGTATTTTCAAATTTTTTTGGAAATGAATTGTCATTCAATATAGTCATATCCTTCTGGCTTTTAGGTGGAGCAATAGGAAGTTATATTTCAAGAAATTTAAAAAATTATCAAAAAAAATATATTTTTTTTACAATTTCAGAAATAATGTTTTTAATTCTTTTTTTAATAATCTTAAGGATTTCCTCAAATGTTCAAAAAATGTTTTATATTTCAAATTTAAGATTTTTTACTCTTTCTTTTTTGATTTCTGCCTTAAGTGGATTTTTTGAAGGGGTGAGAATAATTTTTCTTTCATTTCTTTACCAGAAAGAAAACAATTCCGGTAAAATTTATGGTTTTGAGGGAATTGGATTTTTAATTGGGGGTTTCCTTTTTTATCTATTTCTAATTCTTGAATTAAATATGTTTTTTCTTGTATTTGTATCCTCAATAATTAATTTATTAACGATATTTTATTTCAGAAGAACAAAATTCTTACTTTCTCTTTTCCTGATTTTTCTTTTTATCCTGCCATTTTCAAAAAAAATTGATTTTAAAACAAACTCAATAAAATATAAAGGTTATCAACTGGTTGAGAGTAAGGAAACAATTTATAACAAATTTATTATTTTAAAAAGTGAAAATCAATATATTCTCATTACAAATGGTTTTCAGGAATTTTCAACCCAGCCGGATTATTTTTCAACAAAAAATATTTCTTTTTTTTCTCTATGTTTCTGCAAAAAAATTGAAAATATTGGAGTATATGGAAATTGGGAAGTAATAGAAGAAATGGAAAAATATAAAGTTGGGAAAATTTATTATTTTGAAAAAGACAAAACGAAACAAAAAATTATAAAAAATTATTTTGAGAAAAATGAGTATAAAAATATTGTTTTTGTGAGCGAGGACCCTGAAAAATTTCTTGATAAAAATAAAATTAATCTTGATGCTTTTATAATAACAAATTCTCTTCCGATGAGTTTAAAGGAAAATTATATTTTAACCGAAGAATTTATTAAAAAAATTTTAAAATTTGTTAATAATTTTATTATTGTATTGACAGGAAGTTATGATTATATAGGAAAACAGTTGGCACAAGTTCATTCATCCATATATATGACAGCCAGAAAGTATTTTAAAAATAATTTAATCATTTTTACATATCCAATGATGCTTATTTTTTCAAATGAAGAATTGAGTTTAAACACAAAAATAATTATTGACAGGGAATTTTTTAATAAGAGTTATTTAAATTTAGTGCTTGATGAAAATAAAAGGAATAATTATATTGAGAAGATTTTAAACGAAACAGTAGAAAAAAATAACATTTCAAATCAATTCTGTTTATATGCCTCTTTATCTTATTATTTTTCCCAAACATCACAAAAAACTGGAGAAATTTTAAACAATCTATTTATAAAAATTTTTAAGATAAAAAAGTTTATCCCTCTCGTTTTTTCAATCTTATTTTTTATTCTTTTTCTCTTCCCTTTTGACAAATCAATAATTTTTACAAATGGTTTTTCTTCTTTGACCTTTGAAACAATTTTTCTTTTCCTTTTTCAGATACAAAATGGTTTTATTTATGGTTTTATAAGTAAAATAATTGGGATTTTTATGGCTGGAATTTCTCTTGGAAGTTTATTATCAACATTTAAAAACCATACCAGAAAAATACTAATTTACTCAGAGATATTCCATTTTATCTTTTATATTCTTGCCTATTTTTCCCTTGCAAATAATAAATTCCCCCTTATCCTTATTTTTTTATCAGGATTTTTAACCGGATGGGAATTCGGTATAATATCATTTTTGAGTAAAAAAGAAAATCTTGTTGATATTACAGGAAAACTTTATTCTTTAGATTTGATAGGAGCACTTATTTCTTCTCTTTTTCTTCCTTGCTTTTTTATTCCCGCTTTTGGAATTTACAATACGCTTCTTTTAATTCCTATTCTCAAACTTTCAAATTTTTTAAATCTTTTTAGATAAATTATGTTTCACATTTTTTTAACAATTCTTCCCATCTTCTATCAACTTCCTTCTGTATTTCTTCAAGAAGAGAGGCATTCTCAGGCAAAAGCAAATGTCTGAATCTACCCTGAAGTTTGAACCATTCACTTACAGGTTTTTTCTCTTTTGGTTTATATGTTAATCTGTATTTTCCTTCAATAACTTCATATAAAGGCCAGATGCATGTCTCTACTGCAATTCTTGATATTTCCATTGTTAATTCTGGTTCATGAGGCCAGCCAAGACGACAGGGTGATAAGACCTCTATAAATTTAAATCTATCAATTTTTACTGCTTTCTCAACTTTATTCACAAGGTCATTCCATCTTCCGGGTATTGCTGTGGCAACATATGGTATTCCATGAGCAACCATAATTTCCGGGAGGTTTTTCTTCCATTGTAATTTTCCCGGGATAACCTTACCAACTGGAGATGTTGTTGTATATGCATATTTTGGAGTTGCTCCTGAGCGTTGGATTCCAGTATTCATGTAGGCCTCATTGTTATAACAGACATATAAAACATTATGGCCCCTTTCTGCAGCACCACTTAATGCCTGAAGCCCAATATCATATGTTCCACCATCTCCTCCAAAAGCAACAAAAACAATATCCTTATCAATTTTACCTTCTCTTCTGAATACCTTATATGCAGATTCAATCCCACTTATTGTTGCTGCTGAATTTTCAAATGCAGAATGTATCCATGGGATTTTCCAGGAAGAATAAGGAAATATTGTTGAGGCAACTTCAACACATCCAGTTGCACATGTTGCTATTACTGGTTTATCAATTGCAAGTAAAACATGTCTCATAATTATTCCTGCACCACATCCAGCACATAATCTATGACCAGAAACAAATCTACTATCTCTTTTGGCTAGTTCCTTTATACTTGCCATTTTTCCCTCCTCTATTCTCTAACTCCAATATATTTTAAAACAAATTCTTTTTTACCTGTTTCATAAATTTTTAAAAGATGATTGAAAATTTCTTCAATATCCTCAATCCTTACATCCCTTCCACCAAGCCCATAAACAAAATTGACCAAAACGGGTCTTTTTTCAAAATCATAAAGGGATGCAGATATTTCTGAATATAGAGGACTACAAAATCCATTCATCCCTTCAACCCTTTCCATTATACCAACAACCTTTAAATCTTTTAATAAATTTCTTATCTCTTCAAAAGGAAAAGGTCTATAAACTCTTATTTTTAAAAGACCTGCTTTGATTCCTCTTTTTCTCAATCTATCAACGACCTCTTTGGCAGTTCCTGCTGTTGAACCTATTACAACAATTCCAATATCTGCGTCAGAAAGTTTATAATTTTCAACAAAACCATAATATCTTCCAAATTTATCGCCAAATTCTTTTCCTATTTCAGGTATAATTTTAAGTGCGTTTCTCATTGCTTCTGCCTGCTGTCTTTTATGCTCAAAATAATAATCCTGTAAATCAAGTGCACCTATTGTTATTGGTTTGTTTTCAATTGCAGATTTTATCAGATTTTCCCTTTCAGGTGGATTCCCAACAAATTCCCTAACTTCTTCATCTGACAAAATTTCAAGAGTTTCAAGGCAATGACTTAAAATAAATCCATCAGTCATAACCATACATGGAAGTAAAACATCAGGATGTTCAGCAATCCTTACTGCCTGAATAAGATTATCATATGTTTCCTGAACATTTTCAGAATAAATCTGTATCCATCCACAATCCCTTGCTCCAAATGTATCTGAATGGTCACAGTGAATATTTATTGGTGAAGAAAGGGTTCTGTTTACAACTGCCATAATAATTGGTAAACGAAGACCTGAGGCAATATATAACATTTCCCACATATAAGCAAGTCCCTGGGAAGAAGTTCCAGTCATTACCCTTGCACCTGAAGCACTTGCTCCAATACATGCACTCATTGCTGAATGCTCACTTTCAACAGGTATATATTCTGTTTTAACAAGACCATCTGCAACAAACTGGGCAAAAATCTGGACTATTTCTGTTGCGGGTGTTATTGGATATGCAGCAACAACATCCGGATTTATCTGCCTCATGCCTTCTGCAAACGCTTCATTTGCTGTTTTTGCTACCCTTATTCCCATTTTATTCTCCTTTTTTTACTTCATTTTCAAGTTTTTCAAGTTTCATTTTTAGATTATTAAGTGTATTTACAATATTATCAATTTCATCTTTTGCCTTTTCTACCTCTCCAATTAAATTTTTGTATTTGGTTATCTCTTCTTCTTTCTTTGTAATTTCTTCATTCAGTTTTTTCTTTTCATTTTTAAAGATGAGATATTCAATACCTGAGAAAATCCAGCCAGATAGAAATAGAATCATTATTAAATAAATTTTTCTTTTCATTTTTTCCCCTATTTCATTTCTATTGCCTTTTTTGGACATTCATGGGCACATATTCCACAGCCCTTGCAGTAATCATAATTAAAAGATATAAATTTACCATTTTCCTTATCTATTATAATTGCATCATCAGGGCAACTTATCCAGCATATTAAACAATTTATACATTTTTCAGGAATGTGAACTGGCATTTTACTTCTCCAGTTCCCTGTTTTAAATTTTAATGAAGTTCCACCTTCAAGAATATCACCTTTTGGCAATTCTTTCCAACTTAATTTTTTTTCCATTTTATTCTCCTCCTTTTACTTCATTATATGCCCTTTCTATTGCTTTAAGATTTCCTTCTATAACTTCCGGTCTATTTCTGAATTTAACTTTTAATTTTTTTTCTGTATCTTTTAAAAGTTCTTCAAGTGTAAGTATTCCTGTAACTCTGATAAGTGCTCCCATCATAGGTGTATTTGGTATATTTCTTCCTATTGTTTCAATTGCAATTTTTGAAGCATCAACTGTATATACTTTACCGGAAAAACCAATTTTATTTTTAATTTCAGAAGGTGATAGAGGAGTATTTATAAGTAATATTCCATTTAAAGGGTCAAGACCATCACAAACATTTACCTGTTCAATTAAAGTAAAATCAAGGACAACAACAACATCAGGATTTTCTATTCCAGAATGAATTTTTATAGGAGATGAACTTATTCTATTGAAAGAAGCAACAGGTGCTCCCATTCTTTCAGGACCATATTCTGGAAATGCCTGAATGTATTTACCTGTTGAAAGGCATGCATCTCCAAATAAAAGTGCTGCTGTTTTTGCTCCCTGTCCTCCCCTTCCATGCCATCTTATTTCAAATATTTCTTTCATTTTTTTCTCCTTTAAGTGTCAAAAAAACTAATTTAACTGTCAATATCTCAATTAAAGAAACAAGTAAAATAAAAAATGTTTTTAAGAGATTTATTTTATCATATTTTTGAAAAATTAAAAAGAAAAAAAACCAGATTACTAAAAATGGGAAAAATAAACAGATTAAATTTGAAAAATTTTTTTTGATAAATTCTAAACTTTCACTCATTCCATTAAAAATTGTTTCATTTTTTGCCATTATTATGAAGGGTGTATAAAGGGTTAAAGTTAAAAAAAATACAGGAATTGAAGCCCACGAGATTATTAAAATGTATAGAAAATATGAAAAAATGGAAAATGTTTTTATTGAATTAATCAGTGAGGAAACAATTAGATATATTATTGAACCAGAAAATCCTAAAAAAAGATAATAAAATAAAATTGAAGGGAAGTAAAAAATGCTATCTTTAAAAATTTCAGAAAAATTAAAATTTTCATTATAGACAGATTTTTTTATTCCTGAATAAACAAAAATTGTAATATAGACCTCAAACAGAAAAATTAAAAAATACAAGTTGACAAATTTTTCAAGAAATAAATTTCTGAAAAAAATATAAATGAAAGTAATCAAAATAAGTTCTACCTCTTCTTTTTTTATTTTAAAAATTGACTTGTAAATTTCAAACATATTAAAAATTATAACAAAAACTTGACAAATATAAAATTAATGGGTATTATGATAAAAGGAGAAAAAATGAAAAAAGGAAGAAGAATATTATGGGTTGATAAAGAAATACAGTTAAGGTTTGTGATATTCACAATAATTACTCTTGCAATTTCTTGTTTTATTGTCAGTAGTATAACTTTTAATAATATCTGGATGGGGATATCTGAAAAAATTTTAAAATTTAGTGGAATTGATAATATTTATTCTTACTCTGCCAAAAAATTTATTATTTTAAATTTTTCCCTTATAATTTTACTTGCTTTTCTTGCTACACTTGGAATGATTATACTTTCTCATAAAGTTGCAGGTCCTGCCTATAGAATAAGAAAAATGCTTAAGGAATTACAGGAAGGGAAATATCCAGAATTTAAATTGAGAAAGGGAGATACATTAACCTCTATAGTTGAAGAACTTGAAAAATTTTCAAATCAATATAAAGAATTAGTAGATTCAGCAATGAATGTAATTGAAATCTGGAAGAATACAGAGGTTAAAGATATAAGTTTAAATATTGCTTTAAAAGAACTTGAAAATAAAATGTCACATATTTCCTTTAAAAAAAAGGAGGTGGAGGATGAAAAAAGGATTTAGTTTAATTGAAGTTTTAATATTATCATTTATTACCTTAAGTATTTTGATTCTTATTATTGGGGTTGTCTCAAACTCAAGAGAATTTGGAAGGACAATGGGATGTCTCAATAATATGAAAAATATTGCACAGGCGATTGAAAATTATCAGGTTGACTGGAATGAAACACCAGCAGTTTTATCATCCTTAATGCCTATGTATATTCAGAATCAAAATATACTTCATTGTCCAAGTGATAGGGAAAAAGGAGATAGTTATTCAAAATATTATATAGGTAGATATTTTGCATCCGATGATTCAAAAAAGGTATTTCTTATATGTCCAAGACATTTTGGTGGAAAAAGGACAGTTGCTGCTTATCTTTCTTATTCTGTTGATATAGGAAAGAGTAAAAAAGTTTTATGGTCAGGGATAACAGCAGAATTTGGTAAAACTTATCCGGCTGGTAAATTAAATTTTGAAGATGGAACAGAAGTTAATATTACCGGAAAAGTAGGGCTTCTTGGCTCATTTACAAATCAGGATGGAAAAATTTATAGTATAATTTATTCTCCAGAAGGCGAAAATACAAATTATAATATTGAACATAAGGGAGATTCACAATTTGAAGTTATAACTCCTGCTGTTATTGCCGGTGTTGAAGGAACAAAATTTAATGTAATTACTCAGTGGGATGTAACAAATATTATTGCAACAACTCAAATAACTGTTCAAGAGGGAATTGTGTCTGCAAGAGAAAGGAATCAGGGAAGGGAAGAAAAGGCAGGTCCAGGAGAAGAGATTACAATTGAGACAAAGACATATGGAAAGGCAGAAGGAGATAGAGTCCCAAGAAAACCACCAAAACAACAACCACATATAATAAAAAAGGGAAAAAATAATCAATAATTAATGAAAAATTTTTTAAAGTTTTCCTTCGCATTTTTTATCTTCTTATTAATTTTATTACTTTTTGAAAATAAAAAATTAGAAAAATTTGAACTTATAACCTATGATTGGAGATTGAAAAATTCTGCTTTAAAGGAAGATATACCACTCGTAATAGTTGGAATTACTGGAGATTTTGAGAAGGAAATAGGAGAACCATTTTCAAGAAAGTATTATTCAAAGATTTTAAAAATATTAAAGGAAGAAGATGCAAAAATAGTTATTTTTGATATATTCTTTCCAACATTTTCTGAAAAAAATGATGAAGATTTAGAATTTTTAAAAAGCATAAAAGAAAATGGGAAAGTAGTTCTTCCTGTTTTTTCTCCGGTAAAACTTGAGAAAAGGAAAGGTGAAATTTATATAGTGGATTCAATAAGAGGAAGTGCAATTCAGTTTGAAAATTTTGCATTATCCACTGGACATATAAATACTTATCAGGACAAAGACCAGATTATTAGAAGATTTCCTGCCTACATAAAATACAGAGAAAAAATTTATCCACAAATTGGTATTGAGGTTAAAAGGATTTTATCTTTAAAGAGTGAATTGCCTCTGGATAATGATGGATGTTTTTATATTAGATACATTCCTCCAAATAAAATAAAAGATTACTTTATTTCTTTTTCTGATGTTATTAAGAAAAATTATAGTAAAGATTTTTTTAAAGGTAAAATTGTTTTAATAGGACAGACAATAGTTGGAGCTAAAAATGCTGATTTAATTCCTACTCCCTTTGGAACTCAATTCGGTGTTTTTATTCAGGCAAGTTCAATTGCCACTAATATTACAGGAAAATATATAAAACACATAAACCCTCTTTTTTATTTTTTTATTTATTCAATTTTTCTATCATTAATTTTTTCAAATTCAAGGGTTTTTTTAAACACAATCTATACATTTTTTTTTCCTTTTTTAATTCTTTTTACTTCAAAAATTTTTATGAATAGATATGGAATCTTTTTTGATTTGATGCCATTTTTATTTTTTACATTTTTCTATTACCTTGCCTTCATTTTTTATTCACTAATTTTAACAGTTAAAAAACTTTTTCAAAAGGAAACAATTTTAAAGATAGTAAAAAATGTTGAAGAAGAATTTACTGAAATACTTAATCCGGTAGAGTCATTAAAAAGGGAAGATATGTCATTTCTTGGTTTTGGAAGTGAGGAATTGGTTGAAAAAACACCATCTATGGTTCTCAAAACAATATTGCTTACTTCAGGAATAGAATGTGGTTGTATTTTAATAAAAAGTGGTAAAAAAATTGAGATTATAGCAAAAGAAGGAAAAGAGATTGAAAATATAGATATTGAAGAGATAATAAAAGATGCAAAAAAACCAAAGATAATAAATAAATTTAAAGGAAATAAAATAAAAAGTTTAGCAGTAATTCCAATATTTATTTTCTCTGATTTCTCTGTTTATGGCATATTCATAAATAAAAAACCTACTATATTCTCAAAAAAATCAAAATTTACTTTTGAAGATATAAACCTTATAGAAACACTTTCACTTCAGGGAATTATAGCAATACAGAATTCAAAATTGAATCTTATTTTGAAGGAAACACAACTTGAAACAATTTTTCGCCTTGCAATAGCGATTGAATATAGAGATAGGGAAACAGGTGGTCATATTCAAAGAGTTAGTAATTATGCCTATTTAATAGGTGAAAAGATGGGTTTTAAAAAGACAGAATGCAATCTTATAAAAAATGCAATGCCCTTACATGATATTGGGAAAATAGCAATACCTGATAATATATTATTAAAACCGGAAAAATTAACAGATGAAGAAAGGAAAATAGTGGAAATGCACCCAGTAATTGGTGCAAAGATGCTTGAGGGCTCAAAATCAATTATTTTAAAAGCAGCAGAAATTATTGCTCTTTCACATCATGAAAAATATGATGGCAGTGGTTATCCTTATGGACTTTCAGGAAATGAAATACCCATTTATGGAAGAATTGCAACTTTATCAGATGTTTTTGATGCTTTAACTTCAAAAAGAATTTATAAAGAATCTGTAAGTATAGAAGAGGGATTTGAAATTATAAATGAAGAGAAAGGTAAAATTTTTGACCCTAAAATAGTTGAAGTTTTTTTAAAAGCGAAAGAAGAGGTAATTGAGATATATAATAAATTTAAGCAGGATATAACATTTACATTTGAAAAAGTAGAAAAGTAAAGAAAAAATAAAACAATTTTGGTAAATCTCTTGACAAATTTTTATATAAAGGGTATAATATATAATTCACAATAAAATTTAAAAAATCTCTTCTAAAAAAGGAGGTGAATATGGCTGAAAAATTTAAAATTAGACCTCTTGCAGATAGGGTAGTTGTTGAGCCACTTGAAGCAGAAGAAAAGACAAAAGGAGGAATAATTCTTCCAGATACTGCAAAGGAAAAACCACAGGAAGGGAAGGTTGTTGCTGTAGGTAAGGGGAAAGTAAATGATAAGGGAGAAGTAATTCCAATGGAAGTCAAAGTTGGCGATAAGGTTTTATATGGTAAATATTCCGGGACAGAGGTAACTGTAGGTGATAAACAATATATAATTTTAAGAGAAGATGATATTTTGGCTATTGTTGAAGAAAAATAAAAAGGAGGTGAAATATGGCAAAACAGATTTTACTTGGTGAAGAGGCAAGAAGAAAAATTCTTGAAGGAATGGAAATAATGGCATCTACCTTAAAACCAACTTTAGGACCAAAAGGAAGATGTGCTGTTCTTGAAAAAAAATTTGGTTCTCCAACTGTTATAAATGATGGAGTGACAATTGCAAAGGAAATTGAGCTTGAAGACCCATATTTAAATCTTGGAGCACAACTTTTAAGGGAAGTTGCATCAAAAACAAATGATGTTGCAGGAGATGGAACAACGACTGCATCTTTACTTGCTGTTACAATAGCAAAAGAGGGATTCAAAAATGTTGCAGCAGGAGCAAATCCCGTCCATTTAAGAAGAGGAATTGAAAAGGCAGTTAAAGCAGTTGTGGCAAAATTAAAAATGATGAGTAAACCTGTTAAGGATAAACATGAAATTCAGCAGGTAGCAACAATAGCAGCAGCAAATGATACAGAAATAGGAAAAATTATAGCAGAGGCAATGGATAAAGTTGGAAAGGAAGGAGTTATAACAGTTGAAGAAGCAAAAGGAACAGAGACAGAATTAAAAGTTGTAGAAGGAATGCAGTTTGATAGGGGCTATCTCTCTCCATATTTTATAACTGACCCTGAGAGAATGGAATGTGTTCTTGAAGATGCATATATCTTAATCCATGATAAAAAAATCTCTTCTGTAAAGGATATTCTCCCTCTTCTTGAAAAAATTGCACAGGCAGGAAGACCTTTACTTATAATTGCAGAAGAAGTAGAAGGTGAAGCACTTGCAACTTTGGTTGTAAATAAATTGAGGGGGACATTACAGTGCTGTGCAGTTAAGGCACCTGGATTTGGAGAAAGAAGGAAGGCAATGCTTGAAGATATAGCGATTTTAACAGGTGGACAGGCAATAATGGAAGAACTTGGACTTAAACTTGAAAATGTTGACCTTTCAATGCTTGGTAGAGCAAAAAGAGTTATAGTTGATAAAGAAAATACAACAATTGTTGAAGGTGCTGGTTCTGCATCAAAGATACAGGGAAGAATTAATCAAATTAAGAGTGAAATAGAAAAAACAACATCTGATTATGATAGAGAAAAACTTCAGGAACGACTTGCAAAACTTGCTGGAGGAGTTGCAGTTATAAATGTAGGAGCGCCTACTGAAACAGATATGAAGGAAAGAAAAGCAAGGGTTGAAGATGCTTTAAGTGCAACAAGAGCAGCGGTTGAGGAAGGAGTTGTTCCTGGTGGAGGAGTTGCCTTAATAAGATGCCAGGATGAAATAGATAAATTAAAATTTGATGACCCTGATGAAAAAACAGGAGCAATGATTGTTAAAAAAGCACTTGAAGCTCCATTAAGACAGATTGCAGAAAATTCTGGATTTGATGGAGCGGTTGTTGTTCAGAAGGTAAGAGAAAGTGATAATCCAAACTTTGGATTTAATGCTGAAAAGGATGATTTTGAAGACCTTGTTGAGGCAGGAATTATTGACCCAACAAAAGTTGTAAGAAGTGCTCTTGAAAATGCAGCAAGTATGGCAGCATTACTCCTAACAACTGAATCTCTTATAACAGAAATACCTGAAAAGAAAGAAAAGACACCAACTCCACCTCCTTATCCAGAATATTAATTTAAGTATGCCCGCCACAAAAGTGGCGGGCTTTTTTATTTATGAAGAGGCATCACCTATATGTAAGTGGAATAGTTCAGGGTGTTGGGTTTAGATGGTATGCTCAAAGAATTGGGAAAAGGATTGGTGTTTATGGATGGGTTAAAAATTTACCTGATGGAAGAGTAGAGATAGTTGTTGAGGGGGAAGATGAAAAAGTAGAAAGATTTATAAAGGAATTGAAAGAAGGTTATCTTGGAGAAAATATAAGAGATATTGAAAAAATTGAAGAAGAGTATAAAGGTGAATTTAAAGGGTTTGAAATAAGATTTTAAAATGGGAAATTATAAGGAATTTGCAAAAGCAGGGCTTGATGAAAAATTGCCTGAAATTGAATGTTTTAAAAATCAGTTTAAGGATTATACAATAACCATTATTATTCCTGAATATACATCTTTGTGCCCTAAAACAGGACAACCTGATTTTGGAACCATAACCATTGAATATCAGCCGGATGAATGGGTAATTGAACTAAAATCTCTTAAAATTTATATACAGGCATATAGAAATTTGGGTATTTTTTATGAGAATGCAGTAAATAAAATATTAAATGACCTTGTAAATGCCTGCAAGCCTAAATGGATGAAAGTAAGAGGAGAATTTAATCCCCGTGGTGGAATAAAATCAATTGTTGAAGCAAAGTATCCCAAATAATTATTTTTCAACTTTTAAAATCTCAACTTTTGAATTTAAAACAAAAGAAGAAAATAGTTTGGCATCCTTTTCTGAACCAACAATATCTCCAAAATGATATGGTATTGCAATTTTAGGTTTTATAGTGTTTACTGCATTTGCTGCCTCTTCTGCAGTCATCGTATAAGTTCCACCAACAGGTAAAATAACAATATCAGCAGAAATTTCTTTCATTTCAGGAATAAAATCAGTATCTCCTGCAATATAAATTTTATTTCCTTCAATCTCAATTAAAAATCCAAGAAAATTACTTATCTTTGGATGAAAACTTTTATTTATATTGTAAGCAGGAACTCCTTTTACCTTTACCCATCCAAGATTTACTTCTTCACCAGGTCTTATCTCTCTTTTTTCTCCAGTTTTTATTTTATTTACTGTTCCTGTTGCACCGATTAAGAATGTCTCTTTCTTTAAAATTTTGTTAATATCCTCTGGGCTAAAATGGTCATAATGAGAATGAGTTATACATATTAAATCTGCCTTCGGCTGGTCTTTAATCAATTTCCAGGGGTCTATATATATATTCTTTCCACCAGTTGATATTAAAATACTTGCATGTCCGAGCCATTTTATATTCTCAACCATTTTTTCACCTCCTTTCCAGTTTTATTATACATTATTTTGACAATTTTAAAAAGTGAAAGTTAAATTATTTTTATGGAGAAATATATATGCGGTATTGATGAAAATGGTTTTGGTCCAGTCCTTGGTCCACTTGTTATAACAGGTATTCTAACAGATAATGATATAAAAATTCCTGAATATATAAAGGATAGTAAAATTTTTTATAGAAATAAAAAAGATTTTAAAAAACTTGAGGAAATTGCAATTGTCCTATATTACATGATTGAAAAAAAATTACCGTTATCTCCTTATGAAATTTATAAAAAATTTGTTCTTTCTGAGTGTGCTTTCAGTGAAAATATCTGTAAAAAAAATATACCTGTTGATTTTAAAATTGACCAACCGGATAAAATCTTATTTAAATATAATGATTTTTTGGAAGAAAGTTATAAACTGAAAGAGATAAGGGTAAAGGTTATATGTCCTTATTTTCTTAATGAATTTACAAGTATGAAAAATTCAAAATTTATACTCAACCTTTATACCTTCTGTAAAATAATTAAGGAATTAGCAGAATATAAAGAGATTAAATTTTTCTGCGGTAAAATTGGGGGTCTTATTTATTACAAAAAATATCTTAATTATTTTTTCTCAGATTATGAAGTAAAAACAATTGAAGAGAATGAAAATTTTTCTTCTTATAAAATTTCAAATGGGATACAAACTTTTGAAGTTATTTTTTATAAAGATGTTGAGAATATCTCTTTACTTTCTTCTCTCTCTTCAATTCTTGGAAAGTATATAAGAGAAATTGTTATGGAAAGTATAAGAAAAAGTTTAAATATAAAAGAGGAAATTTCAGGGTACAGGGATAAAAAGACAAAAAAAATGATTGAGGATATTGATTTTAATAAATTCAGGAAAAAATGTATAATCAGGAATTGTTAAATAAATACCCTTGTAATTGTAATTTCCCTTTCGTTTCTTTTTAAACTTTCAAATTTTATTTTTAGTATTCCTTCTTTTTCCTCAAATTTAAAATCATTTATCCTTTCCCCATCTATTTCAATTTTCAAATTTTTTGTTTTTTTCTTTTTCCAAAATTTTAAGTTTATTTCTTTTGCTTCAATAAAACCATTCTCTATCTTTATTTCAAATAATTCCCTGCCGGGTAAGATTGAATATCCATAATTTCCCCATGCCAGCCCGGACGAGAAAAATAATGTAAATCTTTTTTTAAATATAAGTGGCTTAAATGTCATTATTTTTTCAACATTATCAATTGAAAATCCAGACCAGTTTAAAACTATAAACCAGCAGGATAAGGGTCTTGCATAATGGTATCCGCATTCAGAATAATTGAAGGGATTTCTTTTTATTCCATCATGCCTTTCAACAATTGTTTCTATTAGCATCTTTGCCTCATTTATTCTCCCTCTTTTTAAAAGTAAACCACAGATTACGAATTCTTCTCCTCCATCCCATATTTCATCACAATAGGGCATAGGGATTTCTGGTCTATCTTTAAATGGCCAAGTGCATATTAAAATCCCTTCTTCTTCATTTAATGCATAAATTCTCATATAATTTTTATGTGAGGATAATTTTTTGAAATTGAATTTTAAAATTGAATTGAGTGTTTTTTCTATATATTTCTCATCAACAATACTGCCTAAATTAAGAATATCAGAAAATGCTTGTCCAAGAAGTTGGGAATCAAGGCATCCATTTAAAAATTGATAAGGTGGCAATGGTTCTTTATTACATTTCTGAATAAAATAATAACCATTCCATAAACTCAATATATTTTTCTTTCCCTTTTCGTAAATTTCATTGCAGATATTTGAAAAATTTATATCATTCATAAATTTAGAAATCTCAGCCATTGCTTTTAAAGAAGCAATATAAATAAAGGAAGTAAATGGATTTGGACCATAAAATTCTACATCATATGTATTATGCTGTACCCCTTCTATTAAACCATCTTTATCAGTATCCCACTCTTTCCATATAAATTCAACTGACTTTTTTAAATTTGGATATATTTTTTTTAAAAATTCGTTATCTCCTGATATTTTCCATTCTCTATAAACTTTTAAAATAGTTCCTGTCTGCCCATCTGCTGCTGGTTTAAAGTTCCATATTTTTATTCCCAAAGGTATATTTGTTCTGAAAGCCATATATCCATTCTCATTTACATTATATAAATAATCCACTTCCCTCATTTTTTTCTCAAGATTAGGAAATAAATATGCAATTGCCTGTTCATAATTATAAACATGGGTGCAATTTAAAGGACAGCAACCAGAATTATCAGAGCATCCTTCAAATCCATAAAAATAATCATCTATTCTTAAAAATGTATTGCTTCTTAATGTTTGAAATTGAGCACTTATTGTATTTAAAAAACTTTCTGGCATTTCTGAAGAAAAAAATAATTCTGCAAATTTTTTACTCTTATTTTCAAGATATTCTTCATTCTTTTTAAAATAATCCAGAACATCAATTGAACTTTTAAATTTTTTAGAATACCAGTTTTTTAACATTTTATTTTTCACTTCCTCATCCAATCCCCAGTAATTTATTCTATTAGGGAAATACCAAGAAATATAAAAATTTATATCTGTTTCCTCATATGGCATAATTTCCTTATCAATAATCAATATACCAATAAGGGTTTGTCCTTCATTTGTTTCTCCTTCAAAATTATTTACTATTTTCCCTTTTTCAAATTCATTCCAGAATTCTCTAAAATCATTCCACCAACCAATTGAAACTATATTTTTATAATAAACATTTTCACTATCACTTCCGAGAAATATATTTCCGTATCTTATATCATCTTCATTATATTTTTTAGATGTAAATAAAAGTCCTGAAAAATTTTCATTCTTCATAAAAATATTTGTATTTTTGCCGAAGCATTTATTATAAGGACTTGTAAGTTTTTCTGTTCCATCTGTTCCAACTGGATTCATCATTGAGAAAGCAATAGATAAATTTATTTTTTTCCTTGTGAGATTTTTTAATTTATATTTAAGTATAGCAACTGGCAAGGAAGAATTGTCCTCATCAAGTGGAATGAAGGGAGAATATGCAGAAAGAGTAATTTTTAAAGGGAAATTTCTTTCAATAAAATTGATAAAGGCAAATGGGAAAAAATTTATAAATTCTGCTTCTTCAAAATGCGGAAAACCATCCATTCTTAAATTCTGTAATCCAATGGAACCTTCATATGGTGGAAATGGTTTTCTTGCAAGAATTTTTATAACTGGCTCTTTTTGAATTATTTTAATAACTGCAAAATTACCATATAAAATATTTCCTTTTGAAGGTCTATTAAATATTTCCCAGTCAGTTAAAGAGCCCCTGCCTTCAAGAGAAATAGAACCAGTTCCAATCCCTCCAAGAAGAAATTTTATCATTTTTAAATTTTCTCCTTTATAAGTTATAAGTTTCATTTTGCCTCCTTTCATTTTATTATATAATTTTTTATCAATGTTAAGAAATTGACATAAAAAATTTTTTTGAGGTATAATAACTTAAAATGGAAAAAATCATTCAGTTTTATAGAGGTCTTGATAAGAAGAAAAGAATAACTTTATGGATATGTGTAGGTGTTATTTTCCTTACAATTTTAAGGGTTTCTATATGGAGTGCAAAAAAAAGTAAAAATCCAACCCCAAAAACATTTATTAAGCAACTAAAGAGTCCAAATAAAAATGAGAAAATCTATGGAATTTATAATGTAGGAAATTTAAAAATAAAGGAAGCACTTCCTGAATTAGAAAAAATATTTCAGCACGACTCTGATGAAGAAATAAAAAGAGTTTGTGCCTGGAGTATAGGGCAGATTGATTTTAATAAATTGCTTTCTTATCTTGACAGTTCAGATAAAAAAATTAAAGAAATAACTTTTGAAACAATTATTAAAATTGATAAGAAAAATATTGATTATTTAATAAACAGGTTTGATAAAGAAGATAAAGAAACAAAATTTAAAATAATTTCCTATATGAAATCTCCTAATTATCAGGATAAACTTTTAAAAATACTTGAAAATACAGAAGAAGATACAGATATTAGAAAAGAAGCACTTGAGATACTTAAAGAAAAGGGTAAATTTGAAGAGATTGAGACACAATTATGGGCTTTATATTACAATGAACAGAATGATGAAATGAAAAATTATATTTATCAGACAATAAAAGAAATGCAAAAAGGAGTTAAAAAATGAAAAAAATAACTGGCTTCACATTAATAGAACTGCTTGTTGTAATAGCAATCATTTCAATGCTTGCAGGTCAAATATTACCATCTTTATCAACAGCGAGGGAAAAAGGAAGGCAGGCAAATTGTATAAACAATCTTCATCAGATAGGTCTTGCAATTGAAATGTATTATCAGGATTACGATGATTACCCAACATGGTTATCTATATTATGTAAAAGTGAAACACCAGGAATTGGTTTGAATTATCTCGGACAAGGTAAAATCTTTATATGCTTAACCGACCTTTATAAAGGTAATAAAGGACATGGCAATCCATCATTTCCTGAGTTATGTGATTTACCTCTTTCAAAAGTTCAGAATAGTTATCCTTCATATACTCCAGATACTTTTGACCAGAATGCTTATAATTATAGAAATCCATCTATTGAAGCATGCAGTTATACTTATGAATTTGCACCAACTCGCTGTAGATGGTTTGAGAGCACTCACAATGACACAGATATTGGTCAGGCAGATACAAATGGAGATGGAATTGTAACATGGAAGGAGGCAAAAGTATGGCAATCAATACATGGATATGGAGGTCAGGTTCCTATTGTTAGATGTTTCTGGCATTATTATAATCATAAACAGAAAGTTTTAAATCTTGCCTTCAGGGATTACAATGTATTTATAAGTGACCCTGAATGGGAGTCATCTTCTTATTAAATATTTTCCTTAAATAAAAACCAGTCAATTGTTTTTTTAATTCCTTCTTCAATTGTAAATTTAGGAGTCCATCCTGTTTTATTTTTTATTTTTTCAATTGATAAACAACTTCTTTTTAATTCTCCCTTTCTTTCTTCTCCATAAACTTTTTTACACTCTCTTTTAATATTTCTTTTTATAATCTCAAATATATCATTTACACTTGTTTCTATTCCAGTTCCAATATTAAAAATTCCAGTTAAATCATTTTTCATAAACAAAATATTTACATCAACGACATCTTCAATATAAATAAAATCCCTTGTCTGTTTTCCGTCACCAAAAATTATGCATTCCTTTCCTTCTAAAATTCTTGAGATAAAGATTGCTATAACACCTGCTTCTGATAGATAATTCTGTCTTGGCCCATAAACATTTCCATACCTTAAAGCAACATAATTAATTCCATATTTTTTACTGTAAGCATACAATAATTTTTCACAGGTTAATTTTGATATTCCATAAATACAGATAGGGAATGGCTCTATACTTTCTGGAGAAGGTAAAATATCTGTTAAACCATACATAACTCCACCAGTTGAGGAAAAAATAATTTTTTTAGGAGGGTTATTTTTCAATTCTTCAAGCAAATTTATAATTCCTCCTATATTTACATCTATATCAAATTTAGGGTCTTCTTCTCCTTTTCTGACATTTATCTGGGCAGCAAAATGAAATACATAATCAAAATGATTATTTTCAAATATTCCCTTCAATTTTTCTCTATCTCTTATATCTATTTTGTAAAAAATTGCCTTTTTATTTAAATTTTCAATAAATCCAGTTGAAAGATTATCAATAACAAAAACTTCATTTTTGTCTTCTACTAATCTATCAACTGTATGACTTCCTATAAAACCACAACCACCGGTTACAAGAATTTTTGCCATTTTAATTAAATAATTTCTTTTGCAACTTTTTTAATTACATCTATAATTTTTGATATTTCCTTCTCTTCCATGATTGTTTTTATTTCAATTGAAACCATTCTTTCAAGTATATCTTTTGTTTTTGGAAAATTACCTCCTGCTATTTCAACATTTGCTATAAAATGCCAGTAATTTAAGATTGCTGGATTTACTCCAAGGTTTTTCATTTTCTCTTTAAATTTTTCTGTTTTTTCTTTTGTCGGAAGATAAAATGTTAAAAATGTTGCTATTTCACCTTCAGGGTCAGGAATATTTCTGAAAACAATACCTTTTATATCCTTTATCCCTTCTTTAATTTTCTTTTTGTTTTCTTTTTGTTTTCTTATAATTTCAGGAAGTTTTTTTAATTGAGCAATTCCAAGAGCACCCTGTAATTCATTCATTCTAAAATTAAATCCCTTTCTCATCCTTTTTTCTTCTCCTCTACCCATATCTTTCAAATGTGGATGTCCATGGTCGTGGTAATAATCTGCTTGTTTATATATTTCTTCATTATCTGTAACTATCATTCCGCCTTCTCCGGTTGTCATAACTTTAACATAGTCAAAAGAAAAACATCCAATATCTCCAAATGTTCCAAGTTTTTTTCCAAAATAACTTGCTCCTGTACTCTGACAGTTATCCTCTATGACAGGTAAATTTTTGCTTTTTGCTATTTCAATAATCTTATCTATTTTACCGGAACAACCCATCATATTAACAGGTATAATTGCACATGTATCTTTTGTTATTTTTTTCTCAAGGTCAGAAATATCCATATTTAATGAATCGTCAATTTCACACAAAACAGGTTTAAATCCACTTTCCTCAATTGCTTCAATTGTTGCAACAAATGTAAAACACTGAGTTATTATTTCTTTCCCTTTTGTTAGATTCAAACTTTCAATTGCGACTTTTAAAGCAGCAGAGCCAGAAGAAACACCAAGAGCATATTTTGAACCAATAAATTCTTTAAATTTATCTTCAAATTCCTTAACTTTATAAATACCTTCTCTTTCCTTATCAAATCCATATCTGAATAAAACCTTTCTTTTTAAAACATCAATAACTTCCCTTATTTCTTCTTCATCAAAAAGTTCTCTTCCAGCCATTTTCTCCTCCTTTTATTTTCTTCATTTATAAAAAACTGTAATCAACCTTTATCCTTTTCCCTGTTTTGAATGATTTCTCACATGCAAGAACTACAGCCATTGTTTTTGCACTATCGTATAAACTCATAAATGGTTTTTCTCCTTTAATAATCCTTAAACAAAAATCTTTAAAAAAACCTATTGAATCATGATGAAGTTTATAGTGTGGTATTCCAATATAACTCTCTGTCCTTTTTAGTGCTGTATAACCATATTCTCCTTCAAATTTATAAATCTGTATATACCTTTCCCAGAAATCAGCTTTTAAACTTCCTTTAGAACCCATAACACTTGCTGAATATTCATGTCCAAGTTTGTGTTCCATCCCTGATTCTGAAATTTCATATACCCCTCTATGCTGTAAAGTAACAAGGGTTGCAATTTTTTCATTTTTAAAAAAACAAAGAGTAACAACAGGTTCACGATAACCACGATGCCATCCATTTTCTCCTCTCAAACTTGGTGCTGGTATTGATTCAACCTCTTCTATTTCCTCTCCCATCCAGTATCTAAAAATATCCAAACGATGGCAACCTTCTTCAAAATAGTATCCTCCTACTTTCAATGGGTCTGCTCGCCAGTCCCCCTGTTTTTTTACAAATCCAACTCCTCCAGGACAATGAATGAAATATATATTTTTAATTTCTCCAAGTTCTCCGTAATCAATAATATCTTTTATCCTTTTACTCATTATTGAATACCTCATTTCAAAATTGACCTGTAAAAATTTTCCACTTTCTTTCTCTGCTTTAATAACTTCTTTTATCTCTTCTTTATTTAGTCCCAGTGGCTTTTCACAAAATACATATTTTTTTGATTTCAATGCAGAAATAGAAATTTTTGCATGAAGATAGTTTGGAGTTGCTATATAGACCAAATCAATATTTTTGTTCTTAAGTAATTCATCATATTCTTTATATCCTTTAATTTTCAATTTGTCACAGATAGATTTCCTCTTTTCATCATTTATTTCTGCTATTGCAACAAGTTCAGTATAAGGAAATTTAGCCATTTCACTACATATACCCAGGCCAGCACCACCTACTCCTATAACACCGATTTTTAATTTCTCCATTTTTCTACCCCTATAAGTTTTCTTTTAAAAATCTAATTGCACTTGATAACATTCTTTCTGTAATTTTATGTCCAACATCTTCTTCATAAACAAAAACAGATTTTGGTAAATTTTCTTTTTTACATCTGTCCTCAATACTTTTGACAAAACTTCTATACATAATTTCAGGAGTTCCTTGGTCCCTTGAGCCCCAGGCAAAAAATATTTTCCTTGGCGGAATTAATGAAATAACTTGGTCCCAATCAATACCTGCTTTTACCATACCTGGAACATAATGATAGAGACAGTGACAGAGACGATACTGATAAAACTGATGCCTTAAAGTTGCAAAACTGAAAAAACAAACTGCTGCCTTTATTTTTTCATTTACTGATGCAAGTATATAATTTTGAGTGCTTCCACCAGAAGCACCTATAGAACCAATAGATTTTGAACCCAAAAACTCGAGGACTTCTATCGCTCTTGAGTTATCCCAGACAGATTTCCAGCATAAACTTTTACCCCTTGAGACAAGTTCCATATGAGTATTTATTTCATCAAAAAAATTTTTTGAATATCCCCATTCTGTTCTTCTTTCCCTAAAACATAAGGCATCAGGTGCAAGAACACGAAATCCATGCAATGCCAGAATATAACTGTATTGGTTTGGGTCATCAGGGTCTTCCTTACAGTGATAATCCTTACCTAAAGGAAAAATTTCATCCCCTCCATGTGCATGTATTGATAAAATCCCAGGTGCATCTTTCTTTAAGTCCTTTTTAAATAGATGATAAGCGTAAACCCTTTCATCTTTATCAACATAATATTCAATTTTCTGTTTTACAATATCTCCTTTAACTACTTTTTCTTCAATTATTCTTACATTATGAGGAACTTTTGGTGTTTTGAATTCTCCAAGTATTTTAAAAAATCTTTTTTTAATTTCTTTTAATTCCAATTCTTCTGGATAGTTTTCTGGTTTTCCAATAAAATTTTCAGGTATTAACATTTTACTCCCTTTTTGGTTTTATTTTAATTTTTTTTAAAATTGTGTCAATTTATTTGAAAAAATAATTTTTAAAAGGTAAAATTAAAAAAAGGAGAGAAAAATGAGAATATGGAGTAGAATTGTAGGAACTATTTATATTTTACTTGGTATATGTTTTCTTTTTTGCCTTTTTGTTTTCTTCTCAAATGAAAATTTATGTGAGAGTTTTTTTAATTTTATAAAAGGGAATTCCTATAAGGTGGGTATTTTTTCAATAACAATTTTAATCTTGGGGATAATTTGGATAGTTAACTGGTTTGATTATATTTACAGCACAAAAACAGTTTCTTTTGATAATCCTGGTGGCAAAGTCAAAATTTCTCTAAAAGCAATTGAAGATTATATAACAGCAACAATAAGAAAACAGATAAATGGAATAAAGACAATAAAAGTTAAAACAGTTGTTACTTCAAAAGGGCTTGAAACAAAAATAAACCTAAAGTTATCTTCAAATTTAAATATTCCTGAAGTTTGTAGTAATATTCAGGAGTTAACAAAAAATTATTTGCAGGATACGATTGGCATTGATAGAATATCAAATATAGAAATTTATGTTTCAAATATAGTAGGAGTTTCAGAAAAAGAGGGAGATGAAGAAAAAGAAGAAAGTTGAGGAGTTAAAAAAAGAGATAGAAAATCATATTAAACTGGTAAATTCTATTTTTACATCAAATTTTTTTGAAAAAATAGTAGAAATTTCTGATTTTATAATAAAATGTATTAAAAAAGGAAATAAAGTTCTTTTATGTGGAAATGGAGGGAGTGCTGCTGATTGTCAGCATTTTGTGGGTGAAATGGTAAATAGATTTAAAAAAGAAAGAAAGCCATTACCTTTTATTTCATTAACAACAGATACATCGGTATTAACATCTATAGGAAATGATTATAAATTTGATTATGTATTTTCAAAACAAGTATCAGCAATTGGTAAAAAAGATGATGTATTAATCTGTTTTTCAACTTCAGGAGAGTCAAAAAATGTTATAGAGGCAGCAAAAGAAGCAAGAAAAAATAAAATGAAAATAATATCTTTTACAGGTAAAATTCCAAATACACTTGCAAAATTTTCTGATTTTGTAATTTCTGTCCCTTCATATCAGACAGAAAAGGTTCAGGAAATTCATTTAATTATTTATCATCTTTTATCCTTACTTATTGAATCTGAATTTTAAAAATGCAAAAAATCAAGACACTCAAAGAAATTAAAAAAATATGTGAAAAATTAAGAAAAGAAAATAAAATTATTGTTTTTACAAATGGATGTTTTGATATAATTCATCCAGGACATATAAAACTATTGAAAAAAGCAAAATCGTTTGGAGATGTTCTCATTGTCGGTTTAAATAAAGATATTTCAGTAAAAAAATTAAAGGGTAAAAATAGACCGATAATAGATGAAAAAGGAAGGGCAGAAATCTTATCCTCTCTTTCAATGGTTGATTATATAGTTTTATTCGGGGAAAAAACCCCCATCAGATTGATAAAAAATATTTTACCCAACTATATAGTTAAAGGAGGCGATTATAAAGTAAATGAGGTTGTTGGAAAAGAGGTAGTGGAAAAATATGGTGGAAAAGTAGTTATAGTCCCTCTTTATAAAAAATATTCAACAACAAATTTATTGAAAAAGGCAAATGAGAAAAATTTATAGAATAATAGATGCTAATTTTAATAGAACGAGAGAAGGTTTAAGAGTAATTGAGGATGCATTAAGATTTGTTTATACAGATGAAGAAAATTTTAAAGAAATAAGAAAAATAAGGCATTTATTTTCAAAAAAAACATTTAAATTTTTTAAAAAAGATTTTCTTAAAGTTGCAAGGGATATTGAAAAAGATAAGGGAAAGGATTTTAATGAAATAGAAAAAATCAATTTAAATAAACTGGTTGAGATAAATTTTTTAAGGGTTGAAGAATCATTAAGAGTTTTTGAGGAATATTCAAAAATTTTAAATTCAGAGGCATCCAGTTTTTACCATGATTTAAGGTTTAAGATATATGATATTGAAAAAAAAATTACATGTAAGTTGGCAAGGAAAAAAATAAAAGTTCCATGTGTTTATATAATATTGAATTTGAAAGAGGAAGAAAATTTTTTGAATTTTGCAGAAAATGTAATTAAAGGTAGACCAGATATAATCCAGTTGAGATATAAAGGAGATGATATAAAATTTTTTTTAAAAATAGCAAAAGAGTTGAAAAAAATGATACCAGATGAGATAATATATTTAATAAACGATAGAATTGATGTTGCAATTTTATGTGAGAGTGATGGGATTCATATAGGGAAAAATGATTTTGATATAGAGGAGGCAAGAAAACTTTTACCAGAAAAAATTATAGGTGTTTCAACAGAAAGTTTAGATGATGTAAGAAATTTAAAAGAGAAAGATATTGATTATATTGCAATTGGTTCTATTTTCAAATCACCAACAAAACCTGAAAAAAAAGTTGTTGGAATAGAAATTTTAAAGGAAATAAAAAAATATATATCTATACCATTGATAGGTATAGGGGGTATAAATATAGAAAATGCAGAAAAAGTGATAGAAAGTGGTGCTGATGGAATAGCAGTTATAAGTGTGGTTGAAAAATCAGAAAATCCGATGGAAGTGGTAAAAAAATTAAAGGAGGAAATAAAAAAAGGATGGAAGAAAAAAACAATAAGTTAAATTTCATAAAAGGGCTTATATTCTGGATAATTGTTGGTATTTTTATTTTTACTATTACAAAATTTTCTGAATTTGAGGGTAGAAGAATTAATTTGATATACAGTGATTTTATAAGTGAAGTTAAAAAAGGGAATATTGATGGAACATTGACAATTAAAAAGGGTATAATTTATGGAGAACTTAAAGATGGAAGGAAGTTTTATACATATATTGGAGAAGACCCTGATTTAAATAGAATTTTAATAGAGAATAATGTTTCATTTAAATATGAACCAGGAAGTTTCATAGGAGAATTGTTGCCATATCTTATCCCTGCATTCATTTTTTTTATTTTATTCTGGCTTGTTGTTAAACAAGCAAATGTAGAAAGAAACAAAATCATGTCATTTACAAGAACTACGCCTGTGATGCCAAATCCAAAAAATAGAATTACATTTGATGATGTTGCTGGATGTGAAGAAGCAAAGGAAGAGTTGAAAGAAATAATTGAATTTTTGAAAAATCCTAAAAGATTTCAGAAACTTGGAGGCAAAATTCCTAAAGGTGTTCTTTTAATAGGACCTCCTGGAACAGGTAAAACTCTTCTTGCAAAAGCAGTTGCAGGAGAGGCAGGAGTTCCATTTTTAGGCATGAGTGGTTCTGAGTTTGTTGAAATGTTTGTTGGTGTTGGTGCATCAATAAGTGGTGATGAGATGGTTTTGATTAAAGAGAATGGTGAAATAAAATTGACCCCAATATGTGAGGTTATTGATAGGTATTATAAAGAAAGTGAAGTGGGTTATAAAAAGATTGATTCAGACCTTGAAACATTGGGTTTTAGAAAAGGGATAACCAATTTCAGAGGATACAAAAACAACGAGGAAAAATTTCATTTTGGGGGTGCCAAATGGACAAAGGTAAGGGGAGTATATAGGCATAAAGTAAATGAAATATATGAAATATATTATCTTGGTGGGAAAATTAAAACGACTGGAGACCATAGTATTTTTGTGCGAGAGAAAAATTATATTAAAGCAAAAGAAGTAAGAGAATTGAAAGAAGGAGATGTACTTGTTGGACTTCCTTTCAGAGTAAGAAGTTATTTTATATCAGGAATTGGAACTACACATAGAATAATTGGATATAATTTTGGAGAATATAGTTCAAAGAAAATAATTTTATGGAATGAAGATGATTATTTAAAAGAGGTTTATAAAATTGTGAGAGAACAGAAAGGGAAAATTCCACAGGTATTAATTGCTCAAATGACAGGCCTTTCTAAAGCCACCATAGGTAATTGGCAAAAAGGTAAATATTTTCCTTCTTCTCTTTCTTTAAAACTGAATAAATCAAGAGAAAAAATCCCAAGAGAAATTGAAATAACACCTGAACTTTTACGGCTACTTGGTTATTATACTGCAGAAGGTAGAACTACAGAATATTTTGTTCAGTTTATTTTTGGTTCTCATGAAAAGCAATTACATAATGATACCATTAATTTACTTAAAAATATATTTAATATTGAGCCACATCTTGAATATACTTCTGACAATTCTTTAAGAATTACAATTTACTCTAAAATACTTGTGAAGTTTTTTAAAGACATGTGTGGTAATGGTTCGCATAACAAACATATTCCTCAATTTTTATGGCAACTTCCAAAAGAATACTTTTTAAATTATTTAGAAGGTTGGACAAAAGGAGATGGCTATTTTTCTAAAGAAGGGGATATCATTGTCAGCACTACCAGTAAACAACTCGCAACCGAGATTGTATGGTTATCTGCAATGCATGGCATAGGAGCATCCCTATTAAAAAGTAAAACAAAAGGAGGAAGAATTATAAAAGAAAGGGTTATACCGGAAAGTGAATACTGGATTGTAAAAATTTCAAAGACATCTTCTCCTTTTTCTTTAAATAATAAATGTTCTCAATTTAAAAAGCCAGTTGTTAGAAAAATAGTAAAAAAACTTTGTGAGGAATATGTATATGATTTTTGTGGATGTGATAATGAGGGATTTTTTGCGGGCGATAAGCCAATTCTTGTTCATAATAGTAGAGTAAGGGATTTGTTTCGTCAGGCAAAGCGTTTAAGTCCATGTATTGTATTTATTGATGAAATTGATGCTGTTGGAAGACAGAGATTTGCTGGACTTGGAGGAGGTCATGATGAAAGGGAACAAACATTGAATCAATTACTTGTGGAAATGGATGGATTTCAAACTGATGAAGGAATAATTGTTATGGCTGCAACAAATAGACCGGATGTTCTTGACCCTGCTTTAACAAGACCAGGAAGGTTTGATAGAACAGTTGTTGTTACTCTCCCTGATGTTAAAGCAAGAGAAAAAATTTTAAGAGTTCACACGAAAAATAAACCACTTGACCCATCAGTAGACCTTTCCACAATAGCAAGAGCAACTCCTGGTCTTTCTGGAGCAGACCTTGCAAATATTGTAAATGAAGCAGCACTTCTTGCAGCAAGAAAAGGTAAAGAAAAAATTGATATGAGTGATTTTGAAGAGGCAAAGGATAAAGTATTGATGGGAGTTGAAAGAAAAAGTTTATATATTAGCCCTGAGGAAAAAAGGATTATTGCATATCATGAAGCAGGCCATACACTTGTTCAAAAATTACTTCCAGAGGTTTATCCAGTTCATAAAGTAACTATAATTCCAAGAGGTCAGGCACTTGGTATTACCCATGTTCTTCCAGATAAAGATAGATATATTGAAAGTGATACATATTTTAAAAATTCATTGACAGCCCTTCTTGCAGGGAGAGCAACTGAAGAAATTGTATTTGGGAAAAAGTTTACAGGAAGTGAAAATGATTTAAGGATTGCTACAGAAATTGCAAGGAAGATGGTGTGTGAATGGGGTATGAGTAAAAATTTAGGACCTGTTAGTTTTCGTCAGCATGAAGCAGTTTTTCTTGGAAGAGATATTGTTCAGCAGAGAGAGCATAGCGAAGAGACATCAAGAGAAATTGATAAAGAAATAAAAAGTATACTTGAAGAAGCGGAAAACAAGGCAAAAGAAATAATAATGGCAAATAGAGATAAACTTGATTTACTTGCAAAAGAACTTTTAGAGAAGGAAACATTAACATCTGAAGAAATAGATGAAATACTTGGAATAAAAAAAGGAGAGGAAAATGGACTTGAGGAAAATAGAGAAGGGAATGGAACTAATAATTGAAGGACTTGGAGAAAATATTGATGAAAAAAAATTGAAGGATACACCAAAAAGAGTTGCAAGAATGTATTCTGAAATTTTTAGTGGATTAAATACAGACCCTAAAAAAGTTCTTGGTAAGGTTTTTAAAGAGGAATATAATGAACTTGTTCTTGTAAAAGATATAAATTTTTATTCTATGTGTGAACACCATTTTTTACCATTTTTTGGTAAAGTCCATGTTGCTTATTTACCTGACGGGAATAATGTAGTCGGAATAAGTAAAATTGCACGGCTTGTTGATGTTTTATCAAAAAGACCACAACTTCAGGAAAGAATGACAAATCAAATAGTGGATATAATTATGAGTGTTTTAACTCCTCAGGGAGCAATGGCAATAATTGAAGCAGAACATATGTGTATGATTATGAGAGGAATAAAAAAACCAGGAACAAAAATAGTAACAAGTGCTATGAGGGGAATATTTTTAAGAGATTTAAGGACAAGAACAGAAGCACTTTATTTAATTTCCCCTTCTTTAAGAATTTAAATTTATTTTAAAAATGGTGAAAGTAAAAGTATAATTCCAACTATCATAAATATAATTCCAAAAACTGCAATTAAATCAGATTTAGATTCTTTTTCGTAAGTAAGAGTTGGCTTAAATGTCAGAAAAATACCAAGTACTAAAAATATAAATCCACTTATTCCATAAATTAAATATCCCTCTTTCATACATTTTATATTCTATAACTTTTTTTTAAAATTGAAAAATTTTTTAAAGGGATTTATAATTTTATGCAGATTAAGAAAGGAGATAATATGGGTGAAATACTTTTTTCAATTTTAATTGTTGGCTTGCTGGGACTATTTTTTGGAATATTTTTAACAATCATATATTCAAAATTTAAAGTTGAAGAAAATCCTTTATATTCAAAAATATACCAACTTATGCCAAAAGCAAATTGTGGTGGATGTGGGTTTCCTGGATGTAGTGGTTTTGTTGAAGCCCTTTTAGAAGGAAAAGTTTCTCCTTCAAAATGTGTTATGCTTAATGAAAATTCATTTTCTGAAATATGTAAATTGCTTGGACTGGAAAAGGGAGGGAAAGAAAAACTTGTTGCAAGAGTTTGTTGTTATGGAGGAGTTAATGCAAAAAAGAAATTTGAATATAATACAATAAAGTCATGTTCTGCTTTAAATGCAATTTTTGATACAAATTTCCATTGTATTTATGGATGTCTGGGATATGGCGATTGTGTAAGTGTGTGTCCTACAGGTGCAATAAAAATGTCTGAAAAAGGAGTTCCTGTAATTGATGAAGAAAAATGTACCGGTTGTGGATTATGTGTAAAAACATGTCCTAAAAATATAATAAAACTTTTGCCAAAAGAAAAAAATGTTTATATTGCCTGTTCTTCTCTGGATAAAGGTGCTATTGTTGTTAAAGTATGTAATTCCGGTTGTATTGGATGTGGTAGATGTGCAAAAGTTTGTCCTGCTGGTGCTATAAAAATTGAAAATAATATTGCTATTATTGATTATGAAAAATGTGATAATTGTGGAAAATGTATTGAGGAATGTCCAAGAAAAATAATATTTACATCAAAAGTTTTAACACTTGCTTAAATGGAAGAGAAAAATTTTAAACTTACGATTTCTTTTTTAGGGAAGGATTTTTATGGATGGCAGAAACAGAAAGATAAAAGAACAGTTCAGGGAGAAGTTGAAAATGCATTAAAAAAAATTTTCAATGAAGATATAAAGATTATTGGTTGTGGTAGGACAGATAGTAAAGTGAGTGGAATAAATTATGTTGCAAATGTTAAGATAAAAACAAAATTGTCTCCATTGAATATTAAAAATGCTTTAAATTCATATCTGCCACCATCTATTTATATAAAAGAAGTAGAAGAAGTTCCATTAAATTTTCACAGCAGATATTCAGTTAAAAGAAAAACATATAGGTATGTGATTTCATTGAAGAAAACTCCTTTTCTTGTTGATTTGGCGTATTTTATAGAGGATAAGATTGATATTGAAAAAATGAAAAAGGCAGCAAAATTATTTTTAGGCATTCATGATTTTAAGTCATTTCAGTCAAGTGGTAGTAATATAAGAAATACAGTTAGGGAGATTTATAAAATTGATATAAAGAGAAAAAATTTCTTTATTGATGAGGATGTTGATTTGATTATAATTGATATTGAGGGAAGTGGTTTCTTATATAAAATGGCGAGAAATATTATTGGATGTCTTATTTATGCAGGTAAGGGAAAGATTAAAATAGAGGATATAAAGGAAATCATTGAAAAAAAAGATAGAAGATTTGCTCCTCCACCGGTTCCTGCAAGTGGATTATATTTTAAAGATGGAAAATATTGATTATATTTTAAAAGAGAATTTTAAAGATAAATTAATTGAAAACTATCCAATGAGAGAATATACAAGTTTCAAATGCGGAGGTAATGCAAAATATCTAATATATCCAGAAAGTGTTGAAGAATTAATAAAAATAATAGGAATTTCAAAAAAAAATAATCTTGAATTTTTAGTTCTTGGTAAGGGAACAAATGTTCTTGTAAGTGATAGAGGATTCAATGGGATAATTATTTCAACTTTAAAATTAAATAAAATTAATTTTGGTGGTGAAAATTTAAGATGTGAAGCAGGAGTTAAAATTTCCTCTTTGTTAAGGTTTTGTATTGAAAATAGTTTAAAAGGGCTTGAATTTCTTGCAGGTATTCCTGGAACTATTGGAGGAGCAGTGAAAAATAACGCTGGTTTAAAAAATGAATGGATTTCTGAAAAGATTGATTATGTGAAATTTTTTGATGTAAATTCTGGTAAGATAATAAAAAAAGAAAAAAAGGATATATTTTTTGATTACAGAAAAAGTGAATTTGATTCTTCAAAAATTATTTTAGAAGTTAATTTTAAACCTGAAAAAGAAAAGAAAGAAAAAATAGTTTTGAATATTAAAAAATATATTGAAGAAAGAAGAAATAAACAACCAGAAGGATACAGTGCAGGAAGTATTTTTAAAAATCCATATCCATATTATGCAGGTGAATTAATTGAAAAATGTGGCTTAAAAGGTTATTCTATAGGTGATTGTTATATATCTGAAAAACATGCAAATTTTATAATAAATAAAGGGAATGGAAAAGCTATAGATGTCTATAAACTTATAAAAATAATTAAGGAAAAAGTTAAAGAAAAATTCAATATTGAACTTGAAACTGAAATTCAACTGATAGGAGAATTTGAATGAAAATAGCAATTTTATACGGTGGAGAAAGTCCTGAAAGAGATGTCTCTTTAAAATCAGGTAGATGTGTTTATTATGCTTTAAGAAAAAAATATAATGTAAAACTTTTTGACCCTTCTAAAAATGACTTCATTAATAAATTTTTGAAATTTAAACCAGATGTTGTTTTTATTGCTTTACATGGAGGAATTGGAGAAAGTGGAGCAATTCAGGGATTTTGTGAAACATTAAAAATTCCTTATACTGGTTCTTGTGTTCTTTCTTCTGCGATATGCCTTAATAAAATTATATGTAAAGAAATTTTGATTTATAACAAAATTCCAACTCCTCCTTTTTTGATTGTTGAGAAAGACAAAAAAATAAAAATAAATTTCAAATTTCCTGTTGTGGTAAAACCTGCAAATCTTGGTTCAACCATTGGAGTTAAAGTTGTTTATAATAAAGAGCAGATGCTTAAGGCAATAAAAGATGCATTTTTAATTGATAATGAAGTTTTTATTGAGAAATATATTGAGGGAAAGGAAGTAACTGTTGGTATTATTGGAAATGAAAAAGTTGAAGTATTACCAGTTATAGAAATTAGAACAAAAAGAGGATTTTATGATTATAAGGCAAAATATACACCTGGAGAAAGTTTTCATATTATACCTCCAGAATTACCTGATAATTTAATAAAAAAAATTGAAAATATTGCTGTAAAGACATATAGAGTTTTAAGATGTAGTGGATTTGCAAGAATGGAAATAATTATAGATAAAAAAAATAGGCCATTTGTTCTTGATGTTAATACAATTCCCGGATTAACAAGTGTAAGTTTATTACCAGATGCAGCAAGATTTAAAGGGATAAGTTTTACTCAATTGTGTGAGATAATTTTAAATTTGGGACTTGAAAAATGGAAGAAAAAAATAAAAAAATAGATGAAATAAAAAGAAGATTGACACTGAGAAGAAGGAAAAAATTTAAATTTATATTAATTTCCTTATCCTTCTTATTAATTATTTTTGGTTTCTATTATCTTGAAAAGAAAATAACAGATTTTTTATGGAATGCAGAAATATTTAAAATTAAAGAAATAAAAATATATCCAGAAGAAATAAGTCCATTAATAAAAGAATTGCTTGAACTTGAAAAAGATAAAAATTTGTTATTTCTTAATATGGAAGAACTTAGGAATAAAATTCTTTCTATCCCTGAAATAGAGAATTGCAAAATTATAAAAGATTTTCCTTCTTCTTTACAGATAAATATTATGCTTAGAATTCCCTGGGCAGTTTTAAAAAATGGTGAAAAAGAATATTTAATTGACAAAAATGGTTCAATAATTAATGGAAAAGTTGAAAAAGTCAATTTTGAAATTTATGGAATAAAAGTTAATGATACAGAAAATAAAATAGAGGAGAAAGAAAAAATCAAAATTTTGAATGAATTTTATAAATGGTATAATTATTATAACATAAGTAACTTTTTCAGAGTAAAAATTGTTGATATTTCTGATTTGAATAAAATTGGAATTAGTGATGGAGAAAGGAAAATATTTTTAAAAAGTGAAGACATTAAAGAGAAAATTGAGAAACTTAATTTCGTTTTAAAAAATTTGAAAAATGATTTTGAATATATTGACGCAAGATTTAAAGATTTTTATGTGAAATTTAAAGAAAATGGAAAAAGTAATAACAGTAATTGATATTGGAACGACAAAATTTTTAGGGATGACTGCTGTTATAGAGGAAAATAATATTGAAATTGTAGGTGTTGATATTAAGCAGACAGAGGAGAACTGGATAAAGGGTGGAAGGATTATAGATATTGAAGGAGCTGCCAGTGGATTAATTGACTTAATTGATTCATTGAAAAAACAGTCAAAAGAGAGAATTGAATGGATAACATTTGGAATTGGTGGTGGACATATAAAAGGTGAGATTTATTCAAAAAAAATAGACATAATTCCAAATGGAAGGGAAATAAATAAAACAGATATTCAAATTATAGAAAGAGAAATTAAAAATGCGGTTATGCCAACCCTTGAAAATAACAGAGATATACTTTTTATAATACCTCAAGAGTATATAATTGATAATAATCCCATACCAATTGAAAAGTCCCCTATTGGTATGCATGGGAATACCCTTGAAATGAAGGCTCATATAGTTACCGGTGAAATAAATCCAATTAGAGATATTCATAAATGTGCAAATATTATAGGTTTAAAAGTAGAACCAAATCTTTTTCCATATGCATGGGCGGTTGCTGAGGCAGTCGTTAATGAGGAGGAAAAGAAACTCGGATGTCTTGTAATTGATTTTGGTAAAGATACAACAGATTATGCATGCTATGTAGATGGAAAGATTGTCTTAACAGGGTCTTTAAATTTTGGTTCTTCCTGGTTAGATGCTGATATCTCTTACATATTCCACACATCATTGGATTTTGCAGAGGAATTAAAAAAGAAATATGCAAAATGTAATTATAAAAAATTGATGGATGAGAGAGAAGAAGAGATTAAAACCAAAAAGATAGAAGTATATACTCCTCCAGGTAAAATTATTAAAGTAAGCATAGAGGATATTTCAAATGTTGTTTATTGTAGATTGAAAGAAATTTTAGAAATAATATGGGGTTTAATTCAAAAAAATCTTATGAGGTTTCGCATAAATCCTCTTGTCAAAATATCAGAGGTTGTAATTTCTGGAGGCGGAGCAAAACTTGAAGGTATAGAAGTTCTTGCAGAGGAAGTTTTTCAGGTTCCTGTAAAAATAGGTATTCCACAGAAAATATTTAATCTTGACAAAAATTATCAAAGACCGGAACTTTCTGCTGGTTTTGGGCTTTTGTTACTTGCTTCAAAAATTGTCAAAAAGAATGATAAAAAATTAATAAAGAGGTTTATAAAATGGATTATAGATTTATTTTCTTCGTCTTAAAAGGGGGACAAAATGATTGAAATAAAAAAGGAACCAGTTGAAACATCAAGAATAAATATTAAGGTTGTGGGGGTTGGGAATGGCGGTGGGAATATTGTTTCAAGAATATATGGGAAAATAGATGGGGTTCAATTTGTTATTTTTAATACAGATGCGAATGCATTGAGAGATGCAAAAGGAGATATTAAAATACAGATTGGTGAAAAGACAACTCAAGGTAGAGGTTCTGGAAAGGATCCTGAAAAGGGGAAATTTGCAGCAAGTGAAGATAAGGAAAAGATAGCGGAGGTCTTAAAGAATACTCAGATAGTTTTTTTAATTGCTGGGCTTGGTGGTGGAACAGGAACAGGAGGAACACCTGTTATTGCAAAGATAGCAAAAGACCTTGGTGCACTTATAATTTCTCTTGTGACAACTCCTTTTGAATTTGAGGGTGAAAAAAGAATGGAAAATGCAAAAATTGGTATTGAAAATCTTGAGAAAAGTGTAGATACTCTTATTCATATATCAAATCAAAAACTTTACGAAATAATTGATGAGAAAGTTTCTCTAATTGAAGCATTTGGCAAAGTTGATGAGATTATTTCAAGGACAATTTCTTCCATTTCAGACCTTATATATAAACCAAAATTATTTGATATTGATTTTGCAGATATTTATTCAGTGGTTGAAAATGCAGGAAGAGGAATAGTTGGCCATGGATATGGAAGTCAAGATGGTAGAATGGAAAAAGCAGTTCAAAGTATTATTGATGACCCTTTGATTGAAAAAAGTGATATTATGGAAGCAAAAAATGTTCTCATAAGTATTACTGGAAGTCCTGATTTATCTTTAAAAGAAGTAGGTGAGGCAATAAGGTATATACAGCAAAGAATAACATCCCCATCAGTTTTACCAGGAGTTGCCATTGACCAGAATCTTCAAGATGAAGTCAAAATAACATTACTTGCCACTGGAATAGGTAAATCAAAAATGGAGAAACAGATACCCGTTAAACCTAAAAAAACATTGGAATTACCACTTGAGAAGGAGATTAATTTGGAAGATATAAACACTCCAACGATATTAAGGCAAAAGAAAGAGAAAGTATGAGAATAGGTATATGTAATGAGATTTTTAAAGATTGGCTTATTGAAGATGTTTTTGAATATATAAAAAAAATTGGTTATGAAGGACTTGAAATTGCTCCTTTTACTCTTTCAGATGATATTTCATTACTTCCTCATTCAGAAATTGAGAAAATTAAAAATATTTCAGAAAAAACCGGAATAAAAATAATTGGAACTCACTGGCTTTTAGTAAAACCAGAAGGGTTATCAATTTCAACAAGGGAAAAGAGCATTAGAGAAAAAACATCTCAATATTTATGTAAACTTGTTGAATTTACATCAAAAATTGGTGGAGAAATAATGGTATTTGGTTCTCCTAAACAGAGAAAGATAAATAAAGGACAGAGTTATAAAGAAGTTAAAGAAAACCTTAAAGAAGTTATATTACCTGTTCTTGAGTTATGTGAAAAAAATAAAGTTTATTTATGTATTGAACCACTTGCAAGAAGCGAGACAAATTTTATAAATAAAGCAGAAGAGGCAATAGAAATAATAGAAGAGATTAATCATCCATATCTAAAATTACATCTTGATGTAAAAGCAATGTGTGATGAAGAGAAAGAAATTCCTGAGATTATAGAACTTGGTGCAAAATATTTGAAGCACTTTCATGTAAATGATAAAAATCTTCTTGGACCAGGATTTGGGGAGGTTGATTATAAACCTATAATTGAAAAATTAAAAGAAATAGGTTATAATAGGTGGCTATCTGTTGAAGTTTTTGATTTTTCACCCGGAGCGAAAGTTATTGCAGAAAAAAGTATAAGTTATTTAAAAAAATTTTTATAAGGGAGAGAAAATGGAAAAAATAAAAGTTGGAATTGCAGGTCTTGGAAGGAGTGGATGGAGTATACATGCAAATTTACTTTCACAAATACCTGATTTGTATCAAATTGTAGCGGTCTGTGACCCTGATGAGAAAAGAAGAAAAGAGGCGAAAGAAAAATTTAATTGTAGAGATTATATTGATTTTGATGAATTTTTGAAAGATGAAGATATTGAACTTGTTATTGTTGCAACCTTATCAAATTTACATGCAGAGCATACAATAAAAGCATTAAAGAGTGGTAAAAATGTTGTATGTGAAAAACCAATGGCGACAAATTTAAAAGATGCTGATGAAATGATAAAGACATCAAAAGAGACGAAAAAAATACTCACAATTTTTCAGAATAGGAGGTATGCACCAGATTTTTTAAAAGTGAAAGAAATTATTGATTCAGGAATTCTTGGAAGAATAGTTCTTATAAAAATGTTATGGCATGGTTTTGGAAGAAGATGGGATTGGCAGACATTGAAAAAATATGGTGGTGGAACTTTAAATAATACAGGTCCTCACATGATAGACCAGGCACTTCAATTATTTGGAGAAAGAGAAGAACCTGAAATATTCTGTCATATGGAGAGAACATTAACACTTGGAGATGCAGAGGACCATGTAAAAATAATTTTAAAAGGTAAAAGTTCACCAATGATGGACCTTGAAATTACTTCATGTTGCTGTTATCCTTCTGAAAACTGGCTGGTTATGGCAACAAATGGAGGGCTTAAAGGGACATTTACAGAGTTGAAATGGAAATATTTTAATCCAGATGATTTACCAGAGAGAAAAGTTGATGAAAAACCCACACCAGATAGAAGTTATAATGTTGAACAAATTCCATGGAAGGAAGAGCAAAAATGGCTTTTTACAGAAAAAGATTCCAATTATCAAGTTAATTTTTATATAGACCTTTATCAGACAATAAAAAATAAAAAGCCATTAAAAATAACTCCTGAAAGTGTAAGAAGAGTAATGTGGATTATTGAAAAATGTCATCAAATAGCAGGAATTTAAAAAGGAGAAAAAATGGGGAAAATAATAATAAAAAATGAAAAAAGGAATTTTTATAATTTCCCTTTAAGATTTGAATTTGAAGAAAAAGTATTTTTGAAGTCAGAAAAGGAAAAATTGTTTACCCAACCGGAAGAGGAAAATGGTAAAAAATTTCTTGTATTTCTTTTAGGATTTATAGAAAAAAATAAAGAAGTTGAATTAGAGATTGAAAAAGCAGATATTTTCCCTGAAATTGTTAAAGTAAAGGATGATGGAAATGGCAAAGTTGATGTATTTATAAATGAAACACTTTTTACCACATACCATTATGGAAGTAATAACGCAAGACCTTTTTTAAATCCTGTGATTGGACCCGAAGGAAAAAATATTGTAAGGAAACCAGCAAGTCCTGGAAATCCTGAAAAGTTTGACCATATTCATCATAGAGGTATCTGGGTTGCACATGGAGATGTAAATGGAACTGATAACTGGTCAGAACTTGAAGGACATGGTAAAACAGTTCATAAAAGATTTATTTCACTTATTTCTGGTCCTGTTTTCGGGAAAATTCATGCATTGAGTGATTGGGTGGATAATAAAGGAAGGAAAATACTTGAAGAAGAAAGAATAATAAAAATCTATAATATGCCAATGGAAAGTAGAGTAATTGACCATATATTAATTTTGAGAGCAACTGAAACAGAGGTAGTTTTTAAGGATACAAAAGAAAGCGGACTTTTGAGTATAAGGGTAAATCCAGAAATGGAGGGAAGAAATAAGGGATTGATAAAAAATTCTTTTGGCGGAGAAGGGGAAAAAGAATGCTGGGGAAAAAGAAGTTTCTGGTGTGATTATTCAGGAGAGATAGAAGGAATTAAATGTGGAATATCTATTTTTGACTGGCCATATAATTTAAGATATCCAACATACTGGCATGTAAGGGATTATGGACTTTTTTCTGCAAATTTCTTTGGACTTTCTGATTTTTATGGAGATAAAAAATTTTCTGGCACATATATTTTACCTTATGGAAATGAATTGAAACTTTTTTATAGAATTTATATACACAAAGGAAATTGTGAAGAAGCAAAAGTTGAAGAAAAATATTTGAATTTCCTTTATCCACCAGAAATAGAATTGAAATGAATGTTAGAGAAAGATTTTTGAATGCTTTTAATGGTTTTAAAATTGATAGAATTCCTTTCTTTTCCTATCAAGGACTTATATTTACTGGTGAATTTGAAAGGGAATTAAGAAATGAAGGTTTTGGGTATTACTGGATTGTTTCTCCCCTTGTAATCAAAAATAGAAAAACAGAAAGAATTATAACATTTTTTACCAGAGATGGAAATGAATATATGAGAGTTGAATTAAAAACAAAAATAGGCAGTATTTATGAAATCTGGATGGTCGGCGGTGGGTACGGAAGTAGTTTAAGAAAGGAATTCTTTATAAAAAATGAAAATGATTATGAAATTTTTGAATATATATTGAGAGAAGAGGATTTGCAACTTAACAAAGATTTATATAAAAAGGTTGAAAATGATATTGGTAATGATGGAGTTCTAATTTCATGGGTTCCTAAAACACCTTTTCAATCTCTTTTATATGAATTAATTGGACCTGAAAATTATGCTTTTCACATGGTTGACTTTAAAGATAGATTTTTAAACTTATATGGAATTCTCAAAAAAAGATATATTAAAATATGTGAGATTTTATCTGAAAGTGAGTTTGAATTTTTTGAAATTGCAGATAATATTACATCTGAAATGATAGGAGTAGAGAGGTTTGAAAATTTTATAGTCCCAGTTTATAAAGAAACATGTGAAGTTTTTCATTCTAAAGGTAAAAAAATTGGTTCTCATATGGATGGAAATTTGAAAATTTTTAAAGAAATTATAAAAAATATAAAACTTGATTTTATAGATGCATTTACTCCTTTTCCTGACACAGACCTTTCATTAAATGAAGCAAAAAAAGAATGGCAAGATAAAGTTATAATTATAAATTATCCATCCTCTGTTCATGTAAGAAGTGAAAGAGAAATAAAAGAAATGACTGAAAAACTGATTGAAGAAGCATATCCATGCGATAAGTTTATGATTAATATAACAGAAAATGTACCTTATGAGCATATTAAAAAAAGTTTTAAAATAATAAATGAAACATTGAAAAAATTTGGAGAGATTCCAAAGGAAATATAGAAATGGATTACTTAATGGGAATTGATGTAGGAACAACAGGAGTTAAGATTGTAATTATTGATATTGAAGGTAATTTAAAAGCAACCAATACTATTGAATATCCTTTAATAACTCCAAAGCCTGGATGGGCTGAGCAGAATCCAGATGGTTGGTATAATGCAACTATAAAATGTATAAAAGGGATTCTTAAAAAATCTAAAGTTAGAGGAGAAGAAATTAAAGGGATTGGATTAACTGGACAGATGCACGGCTCTGTTTTCCTTGATGAGAAATTTAATGTTATATATCCTGCAATTTTATGGTGTGACCAGAGAACTGCTGAAGAATGTGATGATATAAATGAAATTGTTGGTAAAGAAAAAATTTTTGAGATA
>Ga0078972_1002700_pt1 | contig 57229 bp, 42 predicted proteins | sample YelNatPaOPGAMG01_FD_67568 | JGI IMG/M metagenome (GOLD analysis project Ga0078972, IMG submission 67568) | Hot spring thermophilic microbial communities from Obsidian Pool, Yellowstone National Park, USA - OP-RAMG-01 (SPADES assembly) (version 2) | ecosystem: Environmental > Aquatic > Thermal...
AGCGGCAAAACCGCTGAGTGTAGTTTTAATGAATGCGTGCCTTCCTTCGGCTTTGTGAAAAGCGGGGGAAGGTTTTTTTGTTCCGGCCCAAAAACTTGTTTTTCCCCGAAAGTCCTTTTTTGGCTTTTTTGGAGTGTTCAGTAAACTAACTAAACTTTTGTATCTTTGCCAATCTTCCATGAGATTCATCAGAAGGTTGCCTCATTCATGGAGGCACAAATGAAGGAAATGTTCATTAAATAAGTTGTTGTTTGTCATTCAATTAAAAAGGTAAAGCCATGAAATTTTTTCCATTGATTTTTGTCAGTTTCTTTTTGGGCGGTATGATGATGTCAACACCGCTTTGGTCACAAAACGAAGAGGCAGATCCTGCCATTGTCAACATGTTGTCGCAAGTGAAGGCTTCACATTTGGAAGCGACCGTCAATAAATTGGTTTCATTTGGAACACGTCATTCATTGAGTGATACCGGCAGTAATGTCAGGGGAATTGGCGCTGCACAACGTTGGGTCAAAGCCCAATTTGACGAATATGCCAAACAATCCAATGATCGTTTAACGTCACAAATCGATTGGTTTACAGTGAAAGCTGACGGCAAACGTATTTTGCATGATGTGAAAATGGCAAATGTGCTGGGGGTGCTGAACGGAAGTGATTCTCACGATGATCGAGTGCTCATTGTCAGTGGTCATTTGGATTCGAGAGCAACCGATATCTTGGATACCAAAAGCAATGCTCCCGGCGCTGACGACGATGGATCGGGCGTAGCTGCCGTGTTGGAGTTAGCGCGCATCATGAGTCGGTACAGCTTTCCTTGCAAGATTATTTTTGCCGTTGTTTCGGGCGAGGAAGAAGGCTTGTATGGTTCATCCTATTTGGCTGACAGCGCTAAAAAAGCACATTGGAATGTGGTGGCCATGTTGAATGACGACATGATTGCCAACAGTCTTTCAAGTGGAACCGATCTTAGGGATAACAGCAAGGTAAGAGTGTTCAGTGAAACGATTCCGTATGCTGAAACTCCTGAACAAGCCAACATGCGGAAAGCCACAGGCGCTGAAAATGACAGTCCTTCGCGGGAATTGGCACGATACATTCAATCGATTACCCATCAGTATGTTCCCAACTTACGTGTCGATTTGGTGTATCGAACCGATCGTTTTTTGAGAGGAGGCGATCAAATTCCATTTATGCACGATGGGTTTACGGCTGTAAGACTTTGTGAGATGGACGAAAATTTTGATCACCAACATCAGAACGTAAGAATTGAAAATGGCGTGCAATATGGCGATTTACCTCAATTTTTGGACTATGAATATGCCCGAAAAATTACGTGTGCCAATCTGGCCACGTTGAGCAATCTGGCATGGGCGCCTTATGCTCCTTCTGATGTGGTCATCGAAGTCAAAGAATTAACCAATTCGTCCACTTTGTCGTGGAAACAGCCTGCGAAAGCTCCTTACGGCTATCAGGTTTTGTTGCGTGATACCTCTTCACCGCAATGGCAAAAAGCCATTTTTACAAAAAACACGAGTATAACCATTCCTTATTCAAAAGACAATTATTTCTTTGCGGTACAATCAGTTGATTCGTTAGGTCATAGTAGCATTCCTGTTTTTCCTGCCGTTCAACGATAAATGTAGTTTTTCCACATGCCATTCAGTCACATTGATTATTGGCGCTCAAGTTTCTAAGAGGAGCTTTTTTCTAAGCTCCTCTTTTTTTTCAGCATGCAAAAAAAGAGTAACGAAGGCATGACTTCACGCTCGAGGCATCAGGTTGCAAAGGAAGAAAACGGATCGTGAATACCCACAAAAAATAGCTCCTCGGTGTTTGTGATTCAGAGTGTTATGAAACATACTTTTCAAAGGTTGGAACCATCATTGTTGTTGTTTGTCCCTTTGTTTTCTATTCTTAGATTGGGAGTGTCTGCTGAGTTGACATAGTTTAACAAGATGATTTTCTTGAAACTCACGATAAAATGTCTATTTTTGCTTTAACAAAATATGCTCCCATGAAGAAATTGATTTTGCTTTTTGCTGTTTTTTGTTTTTTCGATTTTGGAACAAAGGCTCAAATGACGTATGCATCGAAGGAACCATCTCCCGATTTTCAGCGTGGGGTTTCTTTTTATCTGCAAAAACAATACAGTGCTGCACGTCAGGCATTCAACGCTTCGTTGCAACGGAACAATTCCCTTGATAAGGTAACCAAGGAGGAAGCTGAATATTATTTGGCTGCATGTGCTTATCAATTGAGAGATCCACAGGCTTTATCTTTGATTAAAACCCAGTTGGCAGATTATCCTCATTCGCCGCAATTATCGCAATTGAATTTTATGGCCGGCATGCTTTGTTTTGATGCAAAAAATTATGTCGATGCCGTGCATTTTCTGGATCATGTTCGTTTTGATCAATTAAACATTGCTGATAAAAACATGGCGCTTTTTGCCAAAGGATATGCTTCGATGGCTGAAAGTCGCTTCGAGGATGCTTTAGCGGCTTTCAAACCTTTGTTGGGAACGGAAAAATATGATGCTGTGGCTACTTATTATTATGGTTATTGTGAATATGCGCTGAATCATTATGAAGAGGCGTTGCCCTATTTTTTGAAAATAGATCACACTTCCGAAATGGCATCGCTGGCTCCTTACTATGTCATTCAGATTTATGCAAAATTGCATGACTATGAAAAAGTTAAATCTTATGGGAAAACCATTTTGACCACACAACCTCAAAATCCAAAGAACAACGAAGTCTATCGTTTGTTGGGAGAATGCAATTATCGGGAGAAAAATTACGGGCAAGCGATCATCGATTTTGAAAAATCGGGATCTGCTGATCAATTACCACGCAGTTCATTGTATATGTGGGGTTTGTCATATTATTTAACCAACAAATTCGATCGCGCTGTCACTCCTTTGACCAACGTAGCTGCTGTGTCGGACAGTTTAGGACAAAATGCTCTTTTTTGGCTGGGAAATAGTTACATTCGGCTGAAAGAACCGATGAAAGCAAAATTAGCTTATGAAAGCGCCAGTAAAATGAATTTTGACAAAAAAGTGCAGGAAGAGGCCATGTACAATTACGCCATGACCATTTATACCAATTCATCGCCATTTGGCGAATCCATCAAGGTTTTTGATCAATTTTTGACTCAGTTCCCCAATTCCGTTTATGCGGAAACAATCAAAAAAGATTTAGCAACGGTTTTTCTGGCTTCACGAGATTATCCGGCAGCTTTGCAGGCCATTCAAAAATTACACAACAATTCTCCGGAAATTGCAGCTGCCAAAGAGAATATTTTATTTCACTTGGGGGTTGAGCAGTTCAATCTTCATCAATATCGAAATGCCATCGATTATTTTAATCAGGCCGTTGCAGCTGAAACCTACACAACGCCTATGGCGCAGATTTATTTTTGGAGAGGAGAGAGTTTTTATCGGCTCAAAGATTATCAGTCAGCCGTTCAGGATTGGACTACGTATCAAAACAATCCTCAAAGCGCTCGAGATGCCAATTACAATGAATCCAATTATGATTTGGGCTATGCCTATTTTCATTTGGATGACTTTAAACGAAGCCAGCTCTATTTTCTCCGTTTTGCAGGAAGCGCTCATGATCCGCTCTCAGATACCTATAACGATGCTTTGTTGAGAATTGCCGATTGTCATTTTCAATTGAGAAACTTTGTCGATGCTCGACTCTATTATTCGCAGGTGATTGCCAAAAACATACCTGCAAGTGCTTATGCCCTTTATCAAACTGCATTCATTGACGGTCTTCAAAAACATTATGCAATAAAAATTGACGAACTAAATAAATTAATCAAGGAGTTTCCAACGTCTGAGTTTACCGAACAGGCTTACTACGAAATTGGCCGAGCGTACCTCTCTATGAATCAATACGATAAAGCAATTGGGGCATACCGTGATTTATTGCAAAAATTCCCTTCCGGTTCCTTAGCTCGTAAAGCTGCACTTGAAATCGGAATGGCCTATTACAACAATAACAACAAACAACAGGCTATTGCTGCTTATAAAAAAGTGGTCACTGATTATCCCGGCAGCTCTGAGGCAACGGAAGCCATGCAGAACCTTGAAAACGTCTATGTTGAATTAGCTGATGTCAATGATTATCTTGCGTTTAGACGTTCACTTGGAAAAAACAATGAGTTGTCATTCAATACTCAGGACTCACTCACCTTTGTGACCGCCGAGAAACTCTATCTTAGCGGTCAAAACAGACAAGCTGTTTCTCAATTGCGTAACTATCTGCAACAATTCTGTCCTCAAGGAAATTATTGCATCAAAGCAACTTATGATTTGGCTGATAGCTATCGACAGTTGAATCAAATGGACAGTGCGCTGGTTTATTACCAAAAATTAGCTGTCATTCAAGGAAATCCATACCAAGAAGAAGCTTTAACGCAATGTGCTTCCATTTCTTATGATCAAAAATCGTATGGTTCTTCATTGAATTATTTCCAATTATTACTTCGCATGACTTCCAACAATGCGTATAAACAAGCGGCACGGCTGGGTGTTTTAAGAAGTAGTTTTCTTGCCAATAATGATACGGTGACTATTGCGACAGCAACCAACATTCTCAGCGATGTACAGGCAACGCCCGACATGAAAGCAGAAGCGCGTTTTGACAGAGCTGCTGCCTATCAACTCATCAATCAACCAGACAGCGCTTTTGCCGATTGGTCTGTGTTGGCGCAGGATCTCCACACCTTGTATGGCGCTGAGTCAAAATACCGGATAGCACAATATTATTTTGAGAACAATGAATGGAACAAATCAGAATCTGAAATTTTGGATTTTATCAATAAAGGAACGCCCTATAAATTTTGGTTAGCTAAAAGCTTTTTGTTGCTTTCGGATATTTCCCTTAAAAAAGGGGATTATTTTCAGGCAAAACAATATTTGTTAAGTTTACGCGATAATTATCATGCTAATGATGAAATTCAAACGCTGATTCAACAACGTTTAAAAGAGATTGAACAACAACAGCAACAACCGACTTCTCAACACAAATAAATAATTGTGTCGGCGAGTTCCATACGACCTTTAAAAACAAATTATTCACCTATGAAACGAGCCATAAAATAGCTCATGCTCAAGAGAATGTTTATTAGGCGAGTTACATACATCCTTAATGTTAAAAATAAAAATAAACGTATGAAATATTCCGCTTTGTTACTGCTTCTGTTTAGTGTATTTGCATTTCAGATCGCTTCAGCCCAGCGTGCACAAAATGACACCATTGCAAAACGAAACGTCATTATTGAACGCAATTACACTCCGACAGCTCCTGATGTTCATCGCATAGAAGTGAATCCAATTGTCACTGAACCGGAGATTAAAACTGCATCGGTTTCTTTTTCTGATCAGGTATCGCCGCTCATTCCGTCGTTTGACTTAAACAAATGGAAAGCCGCCGTGGTAGAGATCAATCAGGATCATTTTCACAACGGGTATGCCATCATCGGAGGTGGTTTTTATGGTAATCTCTTAGGCGATTTGTTTTTGCCCATTGTCAATACGGCAACTCAACAATTGAATTTTAACACGCATATTTCTTCGTTGTTTGGAAATAAGCAACAACAATTAGTCACACATTTCGGTCTTGATTACACACACTTTTTTCATCCGTTAACCCTTCATTTGGGTGGTTTTTTCTATCGTGACGGGTTTAACTATTATGGCACCAATGGCATCCTGACACCCAATAAAAATTTCAAAGACAGCACCAACCATTTTGTCAACGGAGGTGTTGTGGCTGATATTCAATCCAATCCAAGTGTTTCAACGGTAAATTATTCAGCTTCAGTTAAATATAATCAATTTGTGCCTGGCTTTGGTTTGCACGAACAATTGCTCAATGCAAAAGGGAATGTAGAAATACCAGTCAATGCTGATCGATTAGGTCTTTCTTTCGATCTTTCTAATTATGCTTATGACAATCACCTGACAAACACGGGATATCCAAATTATGCTGTGATTGCTGTCAATCCATACTTTAACCTTTTAGGCGATAAATGGAAGGTACATATTGGGATAAAAGATGCGGTCACTACTGCCGGAAATAATAAAAGGGTGAATTTAATGCCCGACGTCACTGCACAAATTCATTTGATTCCTTCGGTCATGCTTTACGGCGGCATTTCCGGTGAATATCATGTGAATGATATGGCCACAATGATGAATGAAAATCCTTATTTGGTGCCAACATTACGGGTAAAGGACAGTTATGCGCCTGTGGATGCGTTTTTAGGAATTAAAAGCAGTCCGATTTCCGGTTTATTGCTCAATGGATCCATTGATTATAAATTTTACAATCAACGCTATTTTTTTGTGAATGCCATTGATTCGACTTCGCTTCCTTCTTATGCCACGTCCCATCGTGATGTTCCTCTCTTTGATGTGATGTATGACAAAGCTCAAGAAGCTGTTGTGCGTTTCAGCGGCCATTATAACTGGAAAGATGAACAGGTTGTTTTTCTTAACGCCGAATATCACTATTGGAATACTTCAACGCTGCCACATGCCTGGATGGAACCTTCATTTGAATTTTCAACCGGTATAGACAAAAAAGTGTCGCAGCATGTTGTTTTGAATGCAAATTATTATTTTGCAGGAGGACGTTATGCTCTGCAACCCGATGGAAGCTCGGTGTTGATGAAAAATATCAATCAGCTGAATCTTGGTGCATCTTATTCTTACAGTGACTGGCTTACAGCATTCGTTCATGTCAATAACATTCTTGGGCTATCCTCTTCGCTTCGTTATCAAACATGGTATGGATACGATGCTTTGGGGTGTCATTTTCAACTCGGAGTGGCTTTCTCTTTTTGATATTTTACGAAAAGGAGATGATGTGCCCGTTTTGTTTCGATCCTTTTCCTCTTGAATTCATGGTGCGTTCGTATGGCAAATCCTTTTTTTCAGTTCAAACAATTTACGGTTTGGCATGATCGTTGTGCCATGAAAGTGGGGACAGATGCTGTTTTGTTAGGGGCATGGACGGACGTGACGGACGTTGCAACGATTCTGGATATTGGAACCGGATCGGGCATTCTGGCTTTGATGCTCGCCCAGAAATCATTACATGCACACATTGAAGCCATTGACATGGATGCGACGGCTGTCAATCAGGCAGCAGAAAACGTTGAGCATTCGCCTTGGAGTGATCGTATCATGGTGAAGCATCAATCGTGGCAACAGTTTTTTGCTGAAAATAGCGCTCAGTATGACCTGATCATTTGTAATCCGCCTTTTTTTCGACACTCGTTGCCTTCTCCCGACAGGCAACGAACCATGGCCCGCCATGATGATCATTTTGAGATGATCTCTTTGTTAGAAGCTATTCCTGAACATTTGCAACAGCATGCACATTTTGATTTGGTATATCCTTATCGGGAGAGTGAAAAATTAATAAAACAAGCGGAGTCATGCGGATTGTATTGTCGAAGGCAAACGTTTGTGAAAGCCTTACAACACAGTCTTCCAACCCGTTGTTTGTTGTCGTTTTCAACAAGCAATGGCTCGCTGAGTCAGCATGAAATTGTCATTGAAGATGGCAAAAGGCATCACTATACACCTGAATACAAAATGATTACAAGTGAGTTTTACTTAAATTTTTAATTAAAACGGATGTTGACGATGGAATGCAAACGTTTTAACTAAGTTTGAGAATGCTTCTTTCCGAATGTAACCTAAGTTCGTTCAAAAACATGTAACTTTGTCACTAATATAATTTGGAAAAGAATGACCCAAGAATTGATCACGCCTGACTATATTTTTGAAACAAGCTGGGAAGTTTGCAATAAAATTGGTGGTATTTATACTGTTCTTTCAACTAAAGCACGTACACTTAAGCGGTTGGTAGATGATCATCTGATTTTTGTTGGCCCTGATTTGGGCGGTATCAATCAAGCGGATTTTGTTGAATCTTCAACCTTGTTTGCCGATTGGAAGGCATCATTATTACAGCGGCATCAGCTGCATGTTCGTGTGGGCAGATGGAATGTGCCATCACAACCCATTGTGGTGTTGGTTGATTATAAACCTTTCTTTTCGCAAAAGAATGAAATTTATGGCCGAATGTGGGAATGGTTTGGCATCGACTCGCTTCATGGATTTGGCGATTATGATGACGCTTCTCTTTTTGGATACGCTGTTGGAACTATTATTGAGAATTTTTATCGTTATTATCGGTTGGAAGATAAAAAAGTGATTGCTCATTTCAACGAATGGAACTGTGCGTTTGGTCTTTTTTATTTGAAAAAATATTTACCATCCGTTTCAACGCTTTTTACCACCCATGCCACTACGGTAGGACGTGCCATTGCAGGAAACAACAAGCCGCTCTATGACTATTTGCCTGGTTATCAAGGTGATCAAATGGCTCGTGAGTTGAATGTTGAATCCAAACATTCCGTCGAAAAGCATGCGGCACATTTAGCTGATTGTTTTACAACGGTGAGCAGCATTACAGCCAAAGAGTGTGCGCAAATTCTGGAGAAAATGCCTGACGTGGTAACACCCAACGGTTTTGAGGATGATTTTGTTCCTGATGCTGAACTGTTTGAGCAAAAACGTGAAAACGCTCGTGCTGTTTTGAAAAAAGTGGCCGAAGCGCTTCTTTGTTATGCTTTGCCTCACGATACTCTTTTTGTTGCAACAGCGGGTCGTTATGAATTTATTAACAAAGGATTGAATCTTTATTTGGACGTCTTGCATCAATTGGAAAATGATTCGGCTTTTCACCAGACTGTGGTCGCCTTTATCATGGTTCCGGCTTACATATCGGGGCCACGACATGCATTACAACAAAAATTATTGCAGCAAACTCATACTTCTCTCAAGGAGAATCCCTTTGTTACGCACGAATTAGTGGAACCATGGAAAGATCCGATTTTATCCAACATAACATGGTTGAATTTTACCAATCATCCCGATTCGAAAGTGAAGTTGATTTTTGTGCCGAGTTATTTGAACGGAGCTGATGGCATTTTTAATCAATCATATTATGATTTGTTGATCGGAATGGATCTGACGATGTTTCTATCTTATTATGAACCATGGGGATACACTCCATTGGAAAGTGTTGCATTTTCTGTTCCAACGATTGTGACTTCACTTTCCGGTTTCGGTGAGTGGATCAATCCTGAAGGACAGCCTGTCGATGAGGGCGTTGCAGTAGTAAAACGAACTGATGCAAGTTATCATCAAACAGCCAACGACGTAACACACCAAGTGATCCGGTTTGCCGACTTAAGTGAACAAGAGAAAAACGAAGTGCGCACCAAAGCCCGCCATCTTTCTCAAAAAGCCTATTGGGATCAGTTTATTCACTATTATCTTGAAGCATATACTATAGCCTTGCAAAAAAATAATAAGTAAATCCATCTTTTTAACTATTTATAAACTAACTTTATTCCCTATTTCAACCAAAGAAAGGACTCTTTTATTATCAATGATCTATTCATGATTCAAATCACAAGACTTCAAACGCCATTCATGTAAAAAAGTAAAAATAACCGTATTAAACGAGCCGTAAAAATACTGATAATCAATGAAATGATTATTTTGGCGAGTTCCATACATCCTTAGTATTAAAAAAATAAATTAAACGTATGAAATTACAAACATCGCATGTAAATCAATCAAATTGGAAGGAATTAGTTGTTTCATCTCATGTTCCAGATCGATTGATAAAATTGAAAGAATTATCGCATAACTTATGGTGGGTTTGGAATCCAGAAGCCCTCGAATTGTTTGCTGATGTTGACCCGAAGTTATGGGAAGAGACCAAAGGAAATCCTATTTTGATGAGAGAGATGCTCAGTTATGAGCGTTTTGAAGAATTGGAAGCCGATCCGGCATTTTTGCAACGGCTTGATAAGGTTTACAATGATTTTCAAACTTATCTTCATGCGCCAATAGACACTTCTAAGCCTTCTGTTGCTTATTTTAGCATGGAATATGGACTTTGTAACATCTTAAAGATTTACTCCGGCGGGTTAGGCATGTTGGCCGGTGATTATCTTAAAGAGGCTAGTGATTGCAATGTCGATATGACTGCCATTGGATTTTTGTATCGTTTTGGATATTTCACGCAAAGCTTGTCAATGGAAGGACAGCAATTGGCTCTGTATGAACCACAGAACTTTGCCAGTCTGCCTCTTGAGCCGGTAAAAGATGAACATGGCGTTCAAATTCAAATTGAGGTGCCTTATCCAAACCGAATTATTTATGCCAATTTGTGGAAAGTAGCCGTTGGTAGGGTGGCTCTTTATTTGTTGGATACGGACAACGACAAAAACAGTGAGTTTGATCGTCCCATCACGCATCAATTATATGGCGGTGATTGGGAAAATCGATTGAAGCAAGAAATTTTGTTGGGAATTGGTGGAATTTTAACACTCAAGCGTTTAGGCATTGAGAAACAGGTTTATCACATCAACGAAGGTCATGCTGCTTTAATCAATTTACAACGGTTGGTTGACTTGGTGACTGAAAAAGGATTGACCTTTAATCAAGCCATGGAAGTGGTTCGATCTTCTTCATTGTACACGGTTCATACGCCTGTTCCCGCCGGACATGACAGTTTTGACGAAAATCTTTTTGGCAAATACATGGGCAGTTATCCTGCTAAGTTAGGTCTTAGCTGGGATGAATTGATGGATCTTGGAAGAGAAAACCCGGGTGATCATAACGAAAAATTCAGCATGAGCAATTTTGCTTGTCGTACTTGTCAGGAAGTGAATGGTGTAAGTTGGTTGCATGGGAAAGTGTCGCAGGAGATGTTCCAAAATTTATGGAAAGGATATCTCCCCGAAGAGACGCATGTCAGTTACGTAACAAACGGAGTTCACTTGTCCACATGGACTGCCTCTGAATGGCAACATCTATATGACAAAGTTTTTTCGCCCAGTTTCAGGAAAGATCAATCCAATTTGAAAGTATGGGAGGGCATTTACAGCGTGAGTGACGAAGAAATTTGGAAAACACGTACGTTATTGAAAAATAAGCTGATCAGTTATATTAAAAATCAAATTAATGAAACGTGGTTGAAGAATCAAGGCGATCCGGCTCTCATTGTTTCCATGTTGGAGAAAATCAATCCCAATGCATTGATGATTGGCTTTGGCCGTCGCTTTGCCACTTACAAAAGAGCTCATCTGTTATTTACCGATTTGGAACGGTTGTCACGAATTGTCAATAATCCGCTTTATCCTGTTCAATTTATTTACACAGGGAAAGCTCATCCAGCGGATTTGGCAGGACAAGATTTGATTAAGAAAATTATTCAGATTTCACGCATGCCCGAGTTTCAGGGGAAAATCATCTTTTTGGAAAATTATGACATGCAATTGGCAAAACGACTTATTTCAGGCGTTGATATTTGGCTGAATACGCCAACCCGACCTTTGGAAGCATCCGGAACTTCCGGCCAAAAAGCTGAGATGAATGGTGTTTTGAATTTTTCAGTACTCGACGGCTGGTGGCTTGAGGGTTACATTCAAGGTGCCGGTTGGGCTCTTACCGAAAAGCAAACCTATAATAACGAAGCCTATCAGGATCAGTTGGATGCAGCGACTATTTATTCGTTACTGGAAAACGAAATCATTCCGCTCTATTTTGCCAAAAACAGCAAAGGATATTCTCCGGAATGGATCGAATACATCAAAAATTCGATTGCCAAGATTGCGCCGCGATTTACTACCAAACGAATGTTGGATGATTATTTGAACAAATTTTATTACAAACTGAGTATCCGCCATCAAAAAGTCATTGAAAATAATTTCAAAAAGGCCAAAGAATTGGTGGCTTGGAAAGAAAAGATGGCTGCCGGCTGGGATCAAATTGAATTGTTGGAACTCACTATTCCTGAGTCGCTTTATTCCGATTCAACCGTCAATAGCAAGCATTTGATGACAGCCGTGATTGATGTCAAGACAGATGATTGTAAAAGTATCGGTGTTGAATTGGTCGTTACTTTTCATGATGATCAAAAGAATGAAGATCATATTCTGGATGTCGCTGAGTTTGATTTAATCAAAACAGAAAATACTCGTTTGACTTTTCAATTGGATTATCGGCTCACTAAAGCAGGCGTATTCAAATATGGATTCCGCATGTTTCCAAAGAATGAAGATTTACCTCATCGACAAGATTTTAATTTTGTTCGTTGGTTGTAAAAATTTAAGGATTAAGGTGATCAAGGAGCCTGTCGTGATGCGGCAGGCTTTTTTTTGTCCTTTTGTGTGATTGGATATTTTTTCTCCTATGTTGCGTTGACGGTTGGTTTGGTAAAGTTTCAAATGATTTTTGTCGAGACTTTCTATTCATGACATCGAGTCAAGGAGAATCAGCATTCCACCAACGTCACGTTGATTTGTTGCAAGAGAAGAGATGGCCGATATTTGTTTTATTCAATAAACGATGAAAACGCGGCGATGAATTTTGAGTAGCTGCCATTCAATTTGTCCACTCTTGTTGTATCTTTGAAAATTGAACGAAATGATTGGGTTGAGGTTGTCAACAAGGATGAATGAGCGGTGTTTGCTTTTGATTGAGGCGATTTGTTCCGTGTTTTCTTTCTGTGATTAAGAAGTTGAAATTTAAATGGCGTTTCTCTCATGGCTTTGTATTACGTTGATAAGGAACGAAATGAATTTTCCATGCATGAAGTTCATCAATCAGGATGTGATCATTTGCCGTCCATCCATCAATTAGTGTACCTCGGTGATTTTGAGAAGGTGGATGATGCAGTGAAAGAAGCTGAAAAATATTTTCTTCATGTGTCACGTTGTCCTTATTGCTGTGTATAAGGTTTTTTTGTATTGATGCTTGTCCTTTTATCTTTAGTAGCGAAAAATCATGATTTTAGTACTTCATCTTTTTGACAAGTGATTTGTTATTTTTAATCATTCATGTTCATTCATAGATCAGTACCTTAATTGCAGTCTTGAAAAAAGGAGGTGTACGATGACCAGATTTATTGTTCTTCCCGTTCCGTTTGATACTCCCGCGGGAGCTCAAACTATTTATCCGGTGATTGTTTCTGACGGCAAGTATGTGTTGCTTATTGACACCGGCTTTCCGGGTCAATTGCCTGTGTTGGAGCAATTGGCTGATGAAAGAGGAGTTCCTTTTGATCGTTTGACGCATGTGGTGATTACGCATCACGATATTGATCATGTGGGATCGTTAGCCGCGTTGAAACGTGCTTATCCGTCGGTTCAAGTTGTTTCGTCATCCATTGAAGCTGAATATATCAGCGGCCATAAAGTTTCTCCCCGCATTGAAAAGGCGTTGCAACATCTGAATGCATTGTCGCCATCCGAAAAGCAGGCCACAGAGGGTTATCTTGAAATGTTGAGAAACGTTGAGAAAGTAAATGTTGATAAGACATTCAAAGAAGACGAATTATTAGCTTGTTTTGGAGGTGTGTTGATTATCAGCACACCGGGGCATTTGCCTGGGCATATTTCATTGTATTTTGAACAAGAGAAGGTATTGATTGCTGGTGATGCGTTGACGGTTGAAAACGGGAAATTAACCAAGCCCAATGCTTTTTATACCTTGCAAATGGATCAGGCGCTTGATTCGGTCAAGAAATTTTTGAAATACGATATTCAGCAAGTCATTTGCTATCATGGCGGTGTCTTTGACGGTAATGTTAAAAAGGCGTTGAATGACATTGTTTCTTTGTAACGAATTGTCTGTTCGATGGTTGATAAATTTTAATTTAAAAATGCACTACTTTTCATGAACCGAGTCATGCAATAACTTAGGCGTCAGCAAAAGATTATTTCGACAAGATGTATGAATTTTTAGTGTAAAAACAACGTAACCCTATGAAAAATAACTATTGCGTCATTATGGCAGGAGGCATTGGAAGCCGTTTTTGGCCTTTTAGCAGAAATAATCGGCCAAAACAATTTCTTGATTTTTTTGGAACGGGACGATCCTTGTTGCAAATGACTTTTGATCGTTTTTCAAATCTTGTTCCTGTGGAAAATATCTTAATTGTTTCCAATATTCTTTATAAAGAGATGATTTTGGAGCAATTGCCTATGTTGAATGAGCATCAGATCCTTCTGGAACCAACGCGACGCAACACTGCGCCTTGCATTGCTTATGCTGTGCATCGCATTAAGGCGATGACTGATAAAGCCAATATTATCGTTACTCCCGCTGATCATTTGATTTTAAAAGAAGATGAATTTAAGAAAGCATTAACGAAAGGGATAGACTTCATTGATTCTCACGATGATTTGTTAACACTGGGTATGAAGCCTAATCGGCCTGAAACCGGTTATGGTTACATTCAAATTTCGGATGGGGATGGAGATTTGCGTAAAGTGGTCACATTCACCGAAAAGCCGAATTTGGATCTTGCCAAAGTTTTTTTGCAAAGCGGTGAATTTTTCTGGAATTCCGGTATTTTCCTGTGGAATTTGCAAGCGATTGATCATGCATTTAATGAATTGTTACCTGATTTATATCAAAAATTTGCTCAACGTCCCGAAGTGTTTAACACTCCTCAAGAGCAAGAGTACATCAATGAAGTGTTTCCGTCATGTCACAATATTTCCATTGATTACGGAATTTTAGAAAAAGCCGCGAATGTTTATGTTCTGACTGCTGAGTTTGGGTGGTCTGACCTTGGTACGTGGGGTGCTTTGTACGATTTAGCGCCGAAAGATGAAAATCAGAATGTTACATTGCAATGTAAAACACAGTTTTATGAAAGTAAAAACAATATTGTGGCTTTAGATCCGGACAAACTGGTGGTTATTGATGGATTAACGGATTATATTGTTGCTGAATCTTCCAATGTATTGTTGATTTGTAAAAAAGAGAATGAACAACGAATTCGTCAATTTGTGGCGGATATACAGGTCAATTATGACGGGAAGTTTATTTGAAACGATTGCTGCTTTTAGTCTTTGTTTTCATTTTGATGAAGAGTCAACCTGCCAGCATTGATCTGAATGGTTGACGTTTCCCGATGAATGGTTTAATGTGCTTTTTTTGTTCAATGATTCAATCATTGATCGAACAAAATTGCGTTTATGTGCAAGCCCTATGTGGCAAAATATGTCTCAAAACCTTAAACAAAAAATGGAATATTCTATGAGAAAAACAACCTTTATTATGGTAGCATTCATTGCATTGATTTCTTTTTCATGCAACGAACAGACCAAAAACAACGAACCACTGATTGAACAACCAACCATGAATGTAAAAAATGGCATCATGACACCCGAGGCATTGTGGGCTTTCGGTAGGATTGCAGATGTGACCGTGTCACCCGAATTAAAAAAGATTCTTTTTACGGTTACTTACTATAGCATTCCCCAAAACAAAGGGAATGCGGAGTTGTACAGCATGAATTTAGACGGAACGGGTCTAAAACAGCTTACCAAAACACCCAAAAGTGAAAGTTGTCCGATGTTTAATCCCAACGGAAAAAAGATTGGATTCCTTTATCCTGATAAAAATGATGACAATCAGCTTTTTGAAATGAATTTGGATGGTTCGGATCGTGTTCAGATTTCAGATATCAAAGGCGGGATTGAAAGTTTTCGTTATTCACCCAACGGGAAAATGATTCTCTATGTGCATGATGTTAAACGCATTAATCCGTTTGAGAACTTGTATAAAGGATTGAAAAAAACAACGGGACGAATTAACGATGATTTAATGTATCGTCATTGGGATCAATGGGTTGACAGTTATCCTCATCCGTTTGTCGCTGATTTTGACGGTAAGAAATTAAGTAATGATGTGGATTTGTTGCAAGGCACTCAATATGAATCGCCGATGCGTCCTTTCGGCGGCATTGAACAAATTGTCTGGTCGCCCGACAGCAAAAGCATTGCTTACACATGCCGCAAAAAAGTAGGGAAAGCCTATTCGTTATCAACAAATTCAGATATTTATCTCTACCATATTGACAGCCGGACGACCGATAATTTGTCAGAAGGGAATCTTGGCTATGATACGAATCCTGTGTTTTCGCCCGATGGTTCAAAAATTGCTTGGGAGAGCATGGAACATGATGGATATGAGTCGGATAAATCGAGAATTATGATTTATTCTTTTGCTGATAAATCGCGAGCCGATTATTCTAAAAATTTTGATCAGGATGCTCATACCTTTTGTTGGGATCAGGACAATCATCATCTCTATTTCACCAGTCCATGGCATGGGGTAGTGGATATCTATTCGCTGAATATTACGAACGATAGCATTAAAAGGCTTACAAACGGTGTTCACGATTATCTTGCGCTGAATATTGTCGATCATCAATTGATTGCCACGCGACAATCGATGTCGGCTCCGACTGAAATTTATGCCGTCAATACTCAAACAGGACAAGAATTGCAACTGTCAGACATTAACAAGCCTTTGATGAGTCAATTAAAGATGGGGAAAGTGGAGTCGAGATGGGTTAAAACGACCGATAATAAACAAATGTTGGTGTGGGTCATTTATCCGCCTCATTTTGATCCAGCCAAAAAATATCCTGCATTATTGTATTGTCAAGGAGGCCCTCAAGATATGGTCAGCCAATTTTGGAGTTATCGTTGGAATTTTCAAATCATGGCAGCTAACGGCTATATTGTAGTGGCTCCTAATCGAAGAGGATTACCCGGTTTTGGAGAAGCATGGAATCAGGAGATTAGTGGTGATTATGGCGGTCAAAACATGAAAGATTATATTTCGGCTATTGACGATGTAGCTAAAGAGCCTTACGTAAATAAAGATCGTTTGGGTGCCGTGGGTGCCAGTTATGGCGGATTTTCCGTTTATTGGTTAGCCGGCCACAACCAAAACAAACGCTTTAAGGTGTTCATTGCACATGATGGATTTTTCAATATGGAACAACAATACCTCGAAACCGATGAGATGTGGTTTGCTAATTGGGATCTTGGCGGACCGTATTGGGACAAAAACAATAAAGTGGCTCAGCGCAGTTATGCGAATTCTCCTCATCTCTTTGTTGATCAATGGAATACGCCTATTATGGTGGTTCACAGCCAACTCGATTATCGCATTGTCGATTCGCAAGGCATGGCGGCTTACAATGCTGCCGTTTTAAGGGGCATTCCGGCGTTGTATCTTTATTTCCCGGATGAAACTCATTTTGTGACCAAGCCTCAGAATGCCATTTTGTGGCAACGTACATTTTTCTCTTGGTTAGATAAATGGTTAAAAGATCCCGTTGGCAAAGATAAACCAATCGCTGAATGAAGTAAAGGTTCTGTATTGTAACCATTGAAAAAGAAAGGATCCACAGTTAATTTTTGTTCTTACAATGATTAACTGTGGGTTTTTTGTGTGGTCGGAAATTCAGCGCTAATTTGGTTTTGTGTTGATGTAAATTTGACCTGAAATGCGTACATTTGTGCTCAAACAATCATTGCTACCTTGTCGCATGATGGAGCTAAATCGTTGAAAAAGCTTGTAAGTTGTGACAGGCATGAATCAAGACGGTAGCTGTGATTGGGTCGTTTAATTTTAATAATCATTTTTCAAATAAAATGGTTCATAACAAATCATAATAATATGAATGGAATTCGCAAAATCGTGATGTTTTTATTTGCTGTGAGTGTTGTTGGAACACTTTTGGCAAAAGAAAAACCATCGGTGAAGGTGATAGAAATAACGCCAAAGCAGGTGCAATTTGATTATTTTTTTGATGAAGCATTGCGAGAACGATTGGCAGGTCATTGGGATGCTGCGTACGATTTATTGCAACTGTGTGAGAAATTGGAACCGACAAATGCTGAAGTGCAGTTTGAGCTTTCAAAATGTTTTATACAGGCAAGAGACTCTCGTAAAGCCATTTCGTCATTAGAAAAAGCCTGCCTTTACAGTCCTCAAAACAATTGGTATAAATCTGCCCTTGCAGAACAATATTTGGTCAATCAAAAGATTGATCAAGCGATTGCTGTGTATCAAGCCATTTTGAAAAATGATCCGATGAACCAAGATGCCGTCATGATGCTGATTTCCATTGATACACAAACGGGCAGATTGTCATCCGCCATTGAAGCATTGAATCAACTGGAAAAAATTCAGGGAATGAGTCAGGATATCACGATGGAAAAGGCTCGCCTTTATTTCATGATGCATCAGAATAAAAAAGGGATTGAAGAGGTTAATCGACTGGTTAGTACTTATCCGTATGAATTAAAATATCAGGTGCTTCGCGGCGATATTTATTTGGAACAAGGCATGAAGAAAGATGCCCTTGCTGAATATCAGCATGTTTTATCCATTAATCCGAATCAGGGCGATGCCCTTTATTCTTTAGCAAAATATTATAAATCTGAAAACGATACGACACAGATGATGCACGTGTTGGATCAAATGATGAAGAACAAACAAGTAGATTTAGATGTAAAATTGGACGTATTAAAAGATTTGGTGACGAATCCGGCCGATGTTCAACGAGTGAAAAACTTCCTGCCGGAGCTTCTGACGATGTATCCTGACGAACCGTCTCTTCATAATTATCAGTATTTGTTTGATATGATGAAAAATGACACCATTGCGGCAGAGTCCGAATTGAAAACGATGCTTGATCTAAATCCGCAAGACAAGGTGACATGGATGCGCATGTTGGATTTGCAATTGCAAAAGTCACAATTTGTCAAGGCTGATTCATTGTGTTCCGTCGCCATGACTTATTTTCCACATGATCCTGATTTGTACTTTTTTAAATCGGTGGCGTTGTTTCAATTGAATCATTTTCATCAGGTGCTTTCTTATTGTCGAAAGGCATTGCCGCTTATTCCGGATGAAAACTTAAACCTGCGATCACAGGTTTATTCTCAAATGGGCGATACCTATTATCGTCTTGGAGAGAAAGATTCCACTTTTTGGGCTTACGATCAGGCCCTTAAATACCAACCCAATAACATCGGAACGTTAAACAATTATGCTTATTATCTGGCTTTGGAAAAACGGGATTTACAGAAAGCTGAAAACATGAGCGCTAAAACCATTAAAGCGGAGCCCAATAATGCCACTTTCTTAGATACCTATGCATGGATCTTTTTTGTTGAAGGCAATTATTCATTGGCAAAGATTTATGCTCAACAGGCCATGGACAATGGAGGAAATAAAAATCCCGATATTTTAGAACATTACGGTGACATTCTGTACATGTCCGGCGACCCTGAACAAGCGGTCGCTATGTGGCAAAAATCCATTGAAGCAGGCAACCAATCCGAAATTCTTAAAAAAGAGGTTGAAACAAAAAAGTACATTCCCACTCCTTAATGAGGTTTTTTCCAAAATTGACGATGGTAGTGTAACGTTTTTTGTACAAACTTTTTTCCCTCAATGGAACGAATTTTGGCGTAGGTTTCAGCAATTTCCGTCAAGGTTGATTCGTCAACCCGTAGCCGTCGAAATCCAAAAGCTGCTTTTTGAGATGAAACTTCGGTAAATCGCATTCGATTGATGTCGATGAGGGAAAATTGAAATCCATCATTGGTCTTTTCGAACAGGATGTTACCTGGTGAATAATCGACAGGATAGATTTTTTTTGAGTGTAATTGTACAGTGAAGGCAGCAAATGATTGAATGAGTTCATGTTTGTCCGGAGCGGAATAATCCCATAACTCACGCATTAAATGTGTATAAGTGCAAAAAGTAGAGATAAAATAACTATCGGTCAATAAACCAAAAGTTCTTTGTTCAATGTAAGCGATGGGCGATGGTGTGTTAATGTTTTGTTTAATAAGTAGTTGAGCATATTCAAAAGCGCGATGTGCTTTGCTTTTTCTCAAAAAACCATACGCTATTTGATTGATAAAGTGAGGTTTTTTGTACCTTTTCACCACGATGAAGAGTCCGTTGATTTTCATCAGTTTAATTTCATTCCGGGCTTTATAGATGGTTTCTCCTTGTGCGGCGAAAATGGTGGGAATGGTTTTCAAGAAAGCGTGTAGTGATGGATATGTTGGTGAAACAATGATTTTTGTCGTCATAAAAAAACGGTTAATGGAACAAAGCGGCTCATTGAGTATGACCTTGCCTTGGATAACTGAATGATCGTTGCGGATCGTTTCCCTGTGATTCCGGATGACAAAGTTACCGCTTTTTAGGTATGAATCAATAAATAGAATCGAAGAGGAGTTCAAAATTGATCGATAAATGATGATTGGAATACTTTCTGAAGAAGTTGATTTGAATGAGAATGATGAAAAGAACAGATGATTATCCGTTGAAATACAGCAGAATCCATTTTGATGGTCGGATTAAAAAAAAGCACAATCGGGCTGCTTTCCTTGCTTGGATCAGTTTGATGATGGTGCTTTTATTAGCCGGATGTTATCACACTTCCGATAAAGATGCAGCCTTGTTGCAAAAGGCCGAGCAGATGCTTGATCAGCATCCGGATAGCGCTTTGCATCTCTTGAATCGAATTCGGCGTCCTGAAAAACTGATCCGAAAAGATTATGCTGAATATGCCTTGCTATACACGAAAGTGCAAAACAAATTACAGATTATTCCTTCCTCTGACTCCTTAATTCGAGTCGCTTTGTCCTACTATGCTTCAGCGCATGTTCCCGAAAAATTGGCTCAGGCGTATCTTTATCTTTCACGATATTATCGTTTTAGCGGCAATAAAAATGAAGCTGTTAATTGGTTGATGCAGGCAGAACATGAAGCTACTGCCACGTTATACGATTGATATGACCGGATTTGACAGTGGAACTTATACTGTTATCTTACAAGGTAAGAAGTCACAATTGACAACAACCTTTACTTTGAATTAATTAATAAGTGAAAGTTCAAATCAATGATTGATGAAAATCAAAGGTGAAAGCCACCTAGGGCAATGATTCTTTTGAGCGCTTCATCTGTCCTTTGAGATAAAACATAAATGAGTAAAAGTTTCAATCAAGTGTTATTTTTAAATTATTGAATACTAACGAAAGAGGCGGACAATAACTTTCCTTGTGTGATGAGTATGTAATCTTTGAAGTCTCTTTTTTGAAGCGATGAGTGGTGGTGTTGAATTGGTATCCGGTTGATAGTAAGTAACACTATGATTAGAACGGAAGCTGTCTTAAATTTTTGAGGCAGCTTCTTTTTTTTATTTTATTCGTATTATCTTTGAAACAATGAATGTGTGAATGGGCGCGAACCTCCGGATCCATTTTCAATGATACGTTTTGTTTATCTTTTGTTGCTACCATTTCTATTCTATGGATGTCATCGAGTCAATCAATCGATTGAAGATGAATTAAATGTCATAGAAAAGAATGTTCGTGCTCATCCCGAACAGGCAATGCGTGAGCTTGATGCCATTCCTTCTCCCGAACGAATGCCAGCTTCGGATTATGCACATTATGCTCTTTGTTATAATGAAGCTGCATGGCATCTTGATTTGCATCGCATGTCTGACTCATTAGCCTTGTTTGCTGCCGATTATTATGAGAAAATCCGCGATGATTATCATGCGGCAGAAGCTCTTTTTTTGTTAGGATTGGTGAAAAAAAACATGCACGATTCATCTGCAGCAGCAACTTGGTTGAAAGCCGAACACTTGGCTGCACAAAGTGGAAACCAATGGATATTGGGACTCATTCTTACACAAAAAGGGATTTTATTGCATGAGCAAGGATTCGATAGCTTAAGTGTTATTGAACATCAAAGATCTAAATCGACTTTTTCCGCTATTCATGATCAAAAAAATAAGTTAATTGAAGAAATTTTCATTATTGGAGGCAAAATTGCATTGCGTCAATTGGATAGCGCTATGCATGATGCACAGATAGCGGAAGCTGAGGCACGCCGTATGAATGACACTGTTTTGTTGTCCTCCATTTTACGTTTTGAAGGCTTGACGGCTTATTATCAAGGAAACGATCGTGAAGCTGAGCAAAAGTTGCTTGCATCCTTAAAGACGTCGCATGATGCATACGATGCGGGAAAATACATGAATTTGGGATTGGTTTATGCACACGAAAAAAAGTTTGCCTTAGCAAAAAAGACATTGTTGGAAGCGTTGAGGCATCATCCCCAAGGCGGTTTGGAAACAGCTTGTTATCATCAGCTCATGGATGTTTCTTATCAGATGCATGATTATGATCAATTAAAATCGTATGCCATTCAATATGCTGCTAATTCAGATTCGGTCAATCAATCCATCATAAAAACAAGTTTAATCGGCTTAGAACGTAAATATGAATTTGAGCACTTAAAGGCACAAAATCAATTACTTATTATAAAAAACCAACGGTTGGGCATCATTGTTTTAAGTGTTTTGTTGGTTATGTTTGTCATCTTGTATCTTTATGTGAATAAAAGCCTTCAGAATAAGAAACACAAACTTCAATTGGAGCAGGATCGAGTATCGATGGCAGAACAAGAACGAAAATTGCATCAAACCATAGCGGACAAACTTGAAATTTATGAAAAAATCATGGCGTTGCATGCAACACCCACACAAAAACCGGAACAAATTGGCATTAAATTTCAGCATCTTTTTGATAATGGAAAAATTAAGTCGAAAGAAGGCATTGAGGATTTGTTGAAAAGTATAGATGAAGTTTATAACCAGTTTTCGGTCAAGCTCCAAGAACGCTATCCATCATTAACGCCCTCTGACATCTTGATTTGTTCACTTATCCGTGCCGGTTTTGAAAATTCTACGATTATCGGTTTTCTGGGCATTCAGATGGCATCCTTCCACATGCGTTGTCATCGGATTCGACAGCGTATGGCATTGCCTCGTCAGGTTAATTTAGCGCAATTTTTAATTGAATTTTCCACTCATTCAGACTCACTTTCCTGATTTTTTGCCTCTGTAAAGTTATTTCTTTTGTGTCTAATTGTAATATTTTGAAAAACAATGAGATGTAACGATTAAAATATGCACTGTAAAGTGCTTATTTTTGATAAAATTGAAGTTTTTGTTGGATTTTCTGTAAATTTGAGTGACTAAAGTTCGATCGAAATTTTCTTTTTTCATTGTTCTTTTTTTATTGGAAGTGATGGGGTCATCTGTCTCATCCTTAAAAAATAAGCTTATGAGAGAAAAAACGAAATGGTTCGAAGTGAGATTTAGAATAACCTCATTGCAACTGATTTCATTGATTTCGAAGTGAACGTTTTGCTGTGGAACGAAGGCTGAATTTTTCAAGTATTCAAAAAAATCAATGGGTATTTGAAACGAGTCACAAAATAGTTTAGGCGAGCAAATATTTATTTGGCGAGTTCCACATCGTTGGTGTTAAAAATAAAATTAAATGTATGAAAGAAGCATTTCCCCAATCCAAGAAAATTGCCCTGTTGGAGTCCATTCCGGTATTAGCTGTTGAGAGTTTATCACAACAACAATCAAGGAATCAGACCATTTTGCCATGCATTTGTTTTTGGTATCCTCTTTGTCAACACCATGCATCTGTCGGTCATTCAAACGTAATCAATGGATAAACATCGAAATAGTATGGATGAATTTAAACAAAGTCGTTATAATTATAGGTTTCAAGATGAGGATCAATGGATTTATTTTAATGGAGTGACTAAAAAGTTTATTCCGATACCTTCGATTCTACATGATATGGTAGAAACCTATTTAGAATCTCCTGAAAAAGCGATGCACGAATCACCTTCATTTTTTGCCTCCATGTTGGATGCAGGTTTGTTAATCAAGGCTGATCAGGATGAGCTTGATGTGATTCGTGCACAGTACAATGCATTGCGCAATGATGCTTCCTATCAGTTGATGTTGACGTTGGACGGTGGATTTCTTCCTTTCTCTCAAAACGGTCATGCTCAAGGTCATCATACTTTGATGCAATTGCTTCCATTGCATTTGGAACGTTATATCAAAGAAAATAATATAAAACATTTGCAATTGGAGTGGATTGAGAAATCGATGCATCCTTCTAATTATGAAATAATTAAAGAACTTTCGTCGTCTGCACTCCGTCTTTGCAAACAAGAAGGAGTTGAATTGTCGTTGCGGTTAACGCTGCAAGATGGGCTTTTTGAAGATCGTCTGATGGCGCTTCTTACCGATTTGTCGGTTCAATCGATTCGTTTTGCCTTAAAAAATGATTTCAAACAATCTGTTTCAAGTAAACAAGCGTTCGTGGATCGAATTCGGATCATGATGGATCGTTTCCCATCATTAGCTTTTGTTTTCTTTGCTCAGGAAAATGAAGAAGGATCATTTTTAACATCATGGATTCCCATTTTTAATGCGAAAATTGAAAAATCGGAACGTCAACGGATTTCGTTTTTTGTTCGTGGCCATGAATTATTCAATTCTGAACAAGAATCAGCCAGAGAGAAAATGCTATTCAAGATTCATCAAGATGGATATAATTTACAATGGAACAATGTATTGCCTTCTTTGTGTCTGACTGAAAAAAAACACGCATTTGTCATGAATGCTGTGGGGGATGTGGCTAAATGCCTATTAACATTAGATCGGACGGCTAACGGATATCTCTCTTCGCATGGAAATATTTTTTGGGATGAAACGATGGCCAGAACCGACAATGAAATCCCATTTTTTGAAAACGTTCGTTGTTTGTTGTGTAAACATTTACCTATTTGCATGGGACAATGCATCCCAGCCAAACGAAATGCCAAAGTCATTGTAAATGAAAATGATGAATGTTTATTGCCGCCTTGGTATATTTCTCCCGCAAAAGTCATTGAACTTTATTGCAAGCAACGGCTTGATCGATATTTGAATGAAGGGAATGTCGATGAATAAAGTAATGAATTGATCATTCAAGGTTCAAGTCCCCTTTTTAAGTTTGAGTCAACCCACGGAATAGGTTCATAATGCAATAAATGGTATCTTTGTACTTATGTTTATTGCATGGTTAATCATTGTTTTAGTCGTGTCGATTTTGTATGGGTCGATATTGATCTATATGGTGATTCAATGGGAGAAGTCGTCTTTTTCAGTTAACAGGATAGAGTCAACTCCATTGGTTTCTGTTGTGGTTTGTTTTCACAATGAAGCCTCACACATTGATCGGTTATTCGATGCATTGAAAGCACAATCGTATCCGGCCGTTGAATTTATTTTTGTTGATGATGCTTCGGAAGATGACACTAAACAATTGATTGAAAAACAATCTATTGGGACTTTAGTGTCGTTGCCCGAACATGTTGGAAAAAAACAAGCGCTTCAAATTGGTATTGAACGTGCACACGGAACGTGGATTTTATGCACTGATGCTGATTGTGTGATGGGCGAAAGATGGATTGAAACCATTGTGAGTCATTTTCAACAAACGCAAGCAGATATGATCATTGCTCCAGTGCGTCTATCTTATTTTTCATTTTTTTCAAAAATACAGGCTGTTGAGTTTTTGAGCTTATCAGCGGTAACAGCCTGTACAGCGCTTATGAATCATCCGATTATGTGCAACGGAGCTAATTTAGCCTTTTCAAAAGCCGCTTGGTCTGATGGAACTATTGATTTGAAGATGGATTATGTTTCAGGAGATGATATGTTTTTAATGGAGCATATCAAAAAAATCAAGGGAAAGATTGTTTATGCTTATTCTCCCAAAGCTATGGTAACCACCGAAGCAAAAAGATCCCTGAACGCTTTTTTTCAACAGCGTATTCGTTGGGCATCCAAAAGTGGTCGATATTCAGATCGTGAGGTATTAGTATCAGGTTGGTTGGCTGTTTTTTTTACCTTGTTCCCTTTGGTATTGGTAACGGTGGCAATGATTCATTCTGCTTTTTTGGTAATTGGCGTTTTAGCTTGGTTGTTAAAAAGCATATTGGATTTTTTATTTTTACGACGCTTTAGCTCCTTTTTTTTAATTTGGTTTTCGTGGTATGAATTTTTGCCGATTGCTTTATTTTATCCATTTTATGTTCTGTTGGTGATGATTCTTTCAACACGGGGTTCACGCGTGGCATGGAGTTAACGTATTAAATTTTAGTAGGTTGTTGTAATGGGGATGGTCGAAATAAAATGAGTCATTCACCGAAAGATGAATCTTACTTAATTGTCTTGATGGTATTTGATAAGAATATCGATTCAAGGTTGAATAAGAGGTAAAAATGAACAAAATATACTAAACAGCGTTGTAATCCGTTTTTTAAGTTATGGAAGAAGATTTAAGACAATGTATTGAAGTGTTACGATCGGGAGGTGTGATTCTTTATCCCACGGACACGGTATGGGGATTGGGATGTGATGCGACGAATGAAAAAGCAGTACAACGTATTTTTGAAATCAAACAGCGGGCTGATCATAAAGCGCTATTGTTGCTTGTTGATGGTTTTGGTCGGATACAGAATTATGTTGATTCCATTCCTGATTTAGCTTATGACTTGATTGAAATGAGCGAGAAGCCGATCACGATCATTTATTCAAAAGGTAAAAATTTGGCTTATAATCTATTAGCTGAAGATGGCAGCATTGGTATTCGAGTAACCAATGAGTTATTTTCTCATGCGCTTTGTGAACGTTTTCGTCGTCCTATTGTTTCAACATCAGCCAATGTAAGTGGTCAACCAACGCCTGTGAATTTTCAACAAATTTCATCATATATCATTGAATCAGTTGATTATGTGGTGAATTATCGACAGAATGATGTAGCTGAAGCCAAGGCCTCATCCATCATTAAGTTAGGGCCGGGCAGTTACGTGAAAGTGATCAGAGAATAAAAAGAACACTTGTTTCATGATTCATCGGAAAGAACAAATGATGAGGTATATGACGATTGATGCTCTGATGGCCGTCATCGTGTGGATTATTTTTTTTATTTTTCGTCGATATGCCAATGATAGTAAACTTTTCCCTGATGTTGTGATTTGGGCGCCGAATTACAGTTTCTGGGTTATGCTTTTTCTTTATCCTGCCTATTGTTTACTCGTTCATTATTTGTCTGGTTATTATTTAAGGCCATTTCGAAAAGATTGGTTGGTTGAATTGGCCACTACTTTTTTTGCTTCTATCATCATAGCTTTAACCATCTTTTTTGTTTTATTATTAAGCGACAAAGTGGTCTCCTATCATTATTATTACGTCTCTTTCAGTGTTTTATTTGTTTTGCAATTTAGTTTTACTTATGTACCGCGTCTGCTGATTACGAAACATCTTTATAAAAAAATGAAAGAAGGGGCATTGAGATTCAATACCTTAATCATAGGAACAGGTCAGAATGCCATGATGGTTTGTGAACAGTTGCAAAAAGCACGAAAATTGGACGGTAATTATGTTGTTGGATTTATTGACGTTGGAGAAACGATGCTGGTGGATCGAGAAAAGGTCGTTGGATCCCTTTCGGACATTGAAACAATCATTCATCGGTTTCATGTGACAGAGTTGTATGTTGCGGTGGAGAAAACGAATGAACATCACTTGTTTGAATTGATCAATCAACTGATTGTTTTTCAAGTTTCGATCAAGTTATTACCCAGCTCCTTTCACTTTCTCACTTCAAGGGTGAAGATGAATCAATTTTCTATTTCCCCTTATATTGATGTCACGGCTCTTTCGATGTCGGATTGGGAGATTTGCACCAAGCGTTTTCTCGATGTGGTGATGTCGCTTCTTGTTTTGAGTTTGTTCGCTCCTTTTTTTCTCTATTTGTATATTCGGGTCAAAATGAGCGCTTCAGGATCGGCTCTATACTTTCAGGAGCGTATCGGGTTGCATGGGAAACCGTTCAAAATCATCAAATTTAGAACCATGTATCCTGATGCTGAAAATGGAACTCCTCAGCTTACCACACTGAATGATGAACGGATTACTCCTTTCGGCAATACGTTAAGACGTTATCGTTTGGATGAATTACCTCAATTTATCAATATTCTTAAAGGCGAAATGTCGATTGTCGGTCCACGTCCTGAACGCAAATATTTTATTGATCAGATTATGAAAAAAGCTCCTTATTATTGTTTGCTTTATAATGTACGTCCCGGATTGACATCATGGGGACCTATTAAGGTTGGTTACACTCATTCTATTGATAAAATGATTGATCGGTTAAACAATGATATCGTTTATTTGGAAAACATGTCCCTTTTGTCCGATATGCAAATTTTATTTTACACCATTTCCATTCTCATCAAAGGAAAAGGGATTTAAAACTTGTCATTTTCATTCGTTATCACTACTTTTGTTTTTTGATTCATGGCATGAACATCTCTTTTTTTAAAACAATCATATCATTGAATAGTAAGTAAATATGAATTTTTCTTTCAATAATGTAAATAAGAAATGGTTCTGGGGAATCATTGGGTTGCTGCTGCTGTTGACTTTAGCCTTGTTATTTGCATTAAAAACTATTTCGGATAAAAACAAAGAAATGAAAGGGTTTGTCAATCAAATGACCTATGAAAAGAGTCAGATTGAACAAGAATATCAGGATTTTTCGCGGTCAATGGATGGATTGCAATTTAAGACCAGTAACGATTCTCTGGCACATCAAATTGAATTACAACAACAACATATTCAATCGCTTATTCAAGAGTTGCATACAGTTAAAGCAACTGATACCGAGGAAATCAATCGCCTCAAAAGAGAGCTGGCGTTGGTTCGTTCGGTGATGATGCATTATGTCAATATCGTTGATTCGTTAAATCGTATCAATGCTGCGTTGACCATTGAGAATAAAGAAGTTAAACAAAAATATGTTCAAGCGACTCAAACCGTTGAACAATTAGCCAAAGAAAAAACCAATCTCACTCAGCAAGTTCAATTAGCGGCACGTCTTGAAACCAAATCAATAGCAGTAGAGGCCTTGACGGATCGAAATCGAAAAACGGAAAAGGTGAAACAAGCAGCTACATTGAAAATTAATTTTACCATAGCCAAAAACATCACGGCAACGCCGGGAGATAAAGTCGTTTATGCGCGAATCATGACACCGGATGGAGAAGTATTGTCTGATAATCCTACGAACCTGTTTCAGTTTGAAAATCGCCAAATACAATATACTTGTAAAAAAATGGTTGAATATCAAGGAACTGACTTATCAGATGTATTGTATTGGCAGGTAGATCAACTTTTATTTCCCGGCACTTATCGGGTCGATTTGTTCGCTGACGGAAATATTATCGGGCAACAAACTTTTGTGTTGAAAAAATAAGCTTCACTCTCACGGATAATCGTTACTTCGTTGTGTTGAATTTCATTTTTTGGACGTTTGTCTGAAAAGAGGTTGTATGATTATGCTGCTAATCATTTGTTCAATTAAACAATGAATGTCACGCATGAAGAATCAGGCTGTTATTGAAGAGTTTCTAAATTATCTACAACTCGAAAAATCCCTTTCGTTCAATACGGTAACGGCTTATCGTCACGATGTGGAGAAGTGGTTTGATTATTTGGCTGATGCTTCTATTCGTTACGACGAAGTGAAAGTGGAGCATCTGCAAGATTTTCTTGTTGACCTGGCCGAAATAGGTTTGTCGGTTCGTTCTCAGGCACGCATCATTTCGGGGTTAAAAGCCTTTTATCATTATCTTTTTTTTTCTGACCAAATGAAAGAAGATCCAACCGATTTATTGGATTTGCCTAAAATCGGAATGCATCTTCCTGAAGTGCTATCCGTTGAGGAAATCAATGCCATCATTGATGCTATTGACCTCTCTTCTTTGGAAGGACACCGAAATCGGGCTATTATTGAGACGTTGTATGGTTCAGGATTAAGAGTGAGTGAATTGGTTCAGCTTAAAATTTCCAATATTGATTTTGATCGTGGCATTGCCCGTATTGATGGGAAAGGAAGTAAACAGCGCTTAGTGCCTCTTTCCGAAGAAGCGTTGGTTCAGATTGGGCTTTGGCGTATGAAACGAAACGAATGGAAGATTCAAAAAGGACATGAAGATTTTCTTTTTCTCAATCGGCGAGGGGCTAAACTTACACGTGTCATGATTTTGATTATGGTCAAGCAATTGGCAGAGAAAGCGGGTATCAAAAAGGTAATCAGTCCGCATACTTTTCGCCATTCCTTTGCTACTCATCTTTTGGAAGGAGGTGCAAATTTAAGAGTCATTCAACAATTGCTTGGACACGAATCAATTATGACTACGGAAATTTATACGCATATTGACATTAATTTACTTCGGGATACTATTTTACGTTTTCATCCCCGCAATCAATGAAAAAAACCAATCAATGGGAATTCCACCGATTGGTTTTTGTATTATTTTCAATATGAATTGATTAAGTTAAAAGGGAATTCGGATCAAGATTTTTGCTTTCAATATCTAAGAAATAGCGGTAAGTACCGACGGTGATTTCATCGCAAGCGTCATGATCGCAAACAATAATGCCTTTTGGATGTAATTGCAACATGCTGATAGTCCATTTATGGTTGACGCCTTCTTCAATGGCATGATGCAATGCTCTTGCCTTGTTGTGTCCGTTAACTAAAATCATCACTTCTCTTGCATCTAAAATGGTGCCGACACCTACTGTTAAAGCAGCTTTGGGTACTTGATTAACGTCATAATTAAAAAAGCGTGAATTTGCAATAATCGTGTCCATTGTCAGCTCTTTATCGCGCGTTCTGGAATAAAGTGACGAACAAGGCTCATTAAAAGCAATATGGCCATCGGCTCCGATGCCACCTAAAAACAGGTCAATGCCTCCAACTTCTTTTATTTTATCTTCATAGCGTTGGCATTCGGCTGCAACATCCGTAGCCATTCCGTCCAATAGATTTACATTATCAGCCGGAATATCGATGTATCTAAAAAAGTGATTCCACATAAAAGTGTGATAACTTTGAGGATGATCGGCTGGTAATCCGATGTATTCGTCCATATTGAACGTGATGACATGCTTAAACGAAATTCTTCCTGCGTTAAAATGATTAATCAGTGCTTGGTATGTTTTTAATGGAGTAGAACCTGTCGGAAGTCCCAAAACGAAGGGTTTTTTTGCAGAAGGATTTGCATCTTTGATTTTTCTTACGATGTAGTTAGCTGCCCATTGTGACAACGTATCATAATCGGGTTCAATAATCAGTCTCATGGCGTTGGTATTTTTACGTTGGTTATTGTTTGTCGTTCAAAATGAACGCTTGCTAAATCTTAATGCTTTGCGCTTTGTTTTGGTTGTTTCACCGTTCAATTCCCTAAGCACATCATTGCTTTATTCAGCGCGATATTTGCTTGTTGAACAGCCGATCAAGAACGCTGAAAAACCCCGAAAGGCTATTTCAGCGTCTCATGAAATGGTTTCAGACAGATGCCAGTTCCTTGCCTAAGGCTATGCAGGCTTCGTACGCATTTTGTTTCAAGCTTTGTTGTTCTTCAACGGGCGTACCGATCACTTCCCATTTCATTTTTTCGGCAAAAGCAGAAAAAATTCGAGTGGTAGCATTAGACCAAGTTGAAGACCCAAAGTAAGCAAATTTTCGATGTTTAATGTCGCGGTTCTCAATTTTCAAAAGGAAAGAAGCCATTTCAGGGAACAATCCGTTATTGTAAGTTGGGCTACCAAGCACTAAACGGTCATATCGAAAGATATCAGTGAGAATAAAAGAGGCGTCTGTTTTTGCCACATCATAAATCATGATTTTTTTCTCTCCAGCTTCCGACAAGCCTTCGGCAATAGCTTCAGCCATTTGTTCGGTGTTTCCGTACATGCTGGCGTACACAATGACTACGCCTTTTTCGCCTTCGTAACGACTTAAGCGGTTTGTTTTTTCAATGATTGAAGCAATATGATCTTTCCAGACCGGACCGTGTGTTGGACAAATGAAAGTCACTTCAATGGTGCTCATTTTTTCCAACGCTTTTTGTACAGGTGAACCATATTTGCCGGCAATGTTTGAAAAATAACGGTCAAATTCGTCCATGTACTTATTGATCATCAGATCAGAATCGATGACTCCGCCATCCAATGCTCCAAAAGCTCCAAAAGCATCACCGGTGAAAATGGCTTTGTCCGTAGCGTCATAAGTCATCATCGTTTCAGGCCAATGAATCATGGGGGTCAGAAAGAATTGTAATTGATGTTTGCCTAATGACAAAGTAGTGCCGTCGGTTACCTCTAAAAGTCCGTCTTCAATGCCGTAATAACCGGCTAACATCTTAAAAGTTCTATTGTTGCCAATGATTTTAACTTCAGGGAATAGGCGTCGTATGGCGCGAATTGAACCTGAATGATCTGGTTCCATGTGATTGATGACAAGATAATCAACGCTTCTTCCTTGCAATACTTGCAATAATTTATCAATGAATATTTCGGCAAATGGAATTTCTACGGTGTCAATTAGAGCTATTTTTTCATCCATAATGACGTAGGAGTTGTATGAAACTCCGTAAGGCAAAGGAATCTGATTTTCAAAATTAATTTTTTGTCGGTCATTGACACCGATGTAATAAATGTCTTTTGTAATGGTTTTTGCTTTGAACATATAGTTTTTAATTAATGAGTTACATTTTGTTTTGTGTTCATGGTACTCATTACGTCGAATGATGATTAGAAATTATCGATTCAACATTTTCAACACTTGTTCAACTACATTCTGTGGCGTGAAGCCAAACTTTTCATCTAAAACATTAAAAGGAGCCGAGCTTCCAAAATGGTCTAATCCGAACACTTTTCCTTGTTGACCTACCAGGCGTTGTAACGTTGACGGCAATCCGGCAGTAAGTCCGAAAGCAGGAATGGATGGTGGAATGACATTATTTCGATAAGCTTCATCTTGTTGAAAAAATAATCCTTCCGAAGGAGCTGAAACTACCTGAGCTTCAATTCCTTCCTTTTCAAGAAAAGGAACGGCAGCTAACAAAGTAGCTACTTCAGAGCCGTTAGCTACTAAAATGACGTCGGGAGTTTTGGTGCTGTTTTTTACGATGTATGCTCCGCGTTTTGCCTGCAACGCATGTTGATATCCATTTTCAGTTCGAATGCTTTTAATATTTTGTCGTGAAAGAATTAAAGCAGTCGGCGTTTCCCTGTTTTCTAAGGCCATTTGCCATGCAACGGTTGTTTCATCGGCATCAGCGGGACGTAGTACCAACATGCTGTTTTTCCCGTGGTGGTTTTTAAGTTGTTCCATCAAACGAATTTGAGCTTCTTGTTCCACCGGTTGATGTGTTGGCCCGTCTTCTCCTACTCTGAAAGCGTCGTGTGTCCAGATGAAAATGACGGGGAGTTCCATTAAGGCGGTCATTCTCACGGCAGGTTTCATGTAATCGGAAAAGACAAAAAATGTTCCACAGGCAGGGATCACGCCACCATGGAGCGCCATACCATTCATGATGGCTGCCATGGTTAATTCACTGACGCCTGCTTGAAAAAAGGCCCCAGAGAAGTCACCTTTCGTGAAAGCTTTGGTCTTCTTCAAGAAACCATCCGTTTTATCCGAGTTTGATAAATCGGCTGAAGCAACAATCATATTTTCCACTTGAGTGGCTAATGTGGCTAATACAGTGGACGAAGCAGCTCGCGTTGCTTGATCTTGTTTTTGGACAATGGAGGCATAATCAACTGCAGGAGATTCATTGGAGAAAAAGCGTTTTAGCTTTTCTGCCAAAATGGGATTTTCTTTTTCCCAAGATGCTTGTACCGCTTTTCGTTCAGCAACTATTTTCTTGAGTTCTGCCATTCGATTGGCATACAATTGAGCTGTTTCTGGAAATATCGTAAATGGCTGCTGAGGATCTCCGCCTAAGTTTTTGATGGTATTTTCAAACGAAGCGCCGGCTTCGCCTAACGGCATGCCATGAGTAGCACATTGATTTTCATAGCTTTTTCCATCAGATGTCAATGCACCTTTTCCCATCACGGTTGTTCCGATGATGATGGTTGGGCGATCTTTTTCAAGTTGTGCTTGTTTCAATGCAGTACGAATTTCATCAGCATTGTTTCCATTGATTGTGATCACGTTCCAACCCCATGCTTGATATTTCATGGCCGTGTTTTCTGCACTCACAGTGCTCACGCTGCTGGATAATTGAATGCCGTTGGAATCATAAAAAAGGATCAAATTGTGTAGTCCCAATGTGCCGGCTACTCTGCCTGCACCTTGTGAAATTTCTTCTTCAATGCCACCGTCGGAGATGAACGCATAAATTTTATGGCTCATCCATTCTCCAAAACGAGCAGCCAAAAAACGTTCAGCGATGGCAGCGCCCACGGCCATGGTATGCCCTTGCCCTAACGGGCCGGAAGTGTTTTCGATGCCGTGCATGAAGTCTTTTTCGGGGTGCCCCGGTGTGATGCTGCCCCACTGACGAAATTGTTGCAAATCTTCCATGGAGAATTTGCCTGTGAGCGCTAAAACACTGTACAACATAGGCGACATGTGTCCCGGATCAAGAAAAAATCGATCACGATTTATCCACATCGGATCGTCGGGGTCGAACACTAAAAATTCGCTGTAAAGCATGTTGATAAAATCGGCGCCGCCCATGGCACCGCCCGGATGTCCTGATTTGGCTTTTTCGACCATACTGGCAGCTAAAATGCGAATATTATTTGCTGCTCTTTCTTGTATTGTGTTGGTATTCATAAAGATAGTTTGAATTGAGTGAAAGATGCTATGGAATATTCATTCCTCATCATAAATGCCAATGGATTTTCCATATTGGTACTCAGCTTCTAAAAGCTGTTGAACTTCCTCTTCTGTCAGCCTGATGATTTGATCTTTTCGTATTGCTTTCATGATGAAATCCATCATGGCTTCTTCGTCGATGCTTGCTTCTTCAACCGAGTTTTCGTCAATATAACCGTTTGATTCATAGTAATCATAAATGATATCAAGAAAATAAGAGACATCATCTGCTGTCATTTTCGATTTTAAAGACTGAGGAATGTACTGAAGAATAAATTCGATGGCTTTGTCATCATCAAATTCAAGAAGATCGTCATTTGTGTCCATGGAATAAAATAGTTATGTGTTTTGTAATAGAAGTTGATATCGGTTTCAATTTGATTGCTAAGCTGTTCAATTCATCTCTTGTTTGGAACAATCCGGTTTTGATTTTTTTTTGTGCTGATTTCCGCAAAAAAAAGGTTTCTCTTTTGGTTTTTCTGTAAAGATATTCAATTTTGCCGGAGAAACCTATGGAATGCTTGTTTATTTGACCTCTTTTTATAAAAAATAGCAGTTTTTCAAAGAAGGTATTGGCTGCTGATTGATTCGTTGTTGAATACTTTTTGGATCGTGTCGGCAAACAAGTCTGCAATGGAAAGGATGCGAACTTTTTCACATTCTTTGTTGTACGGAATCGAGTCGGTGAATATGATTTCGGTCAGTTGTGAATCTTTGATTCGTTGTGTGGCCGGAGGCGACATAATAGCATGAGTGACAATGGCTCTTACCGATTTAGCGCCATATTCCATCATTAATCCGGCTGCTTTGGTCATGGTTCCAGCTGTATCGACCATGTCATCGAGGATAATCACATTTTTGCCGGTGACTTTACCGATGATTTTCATTTCGCTGACTTCATTGGCTTTCTCACGTAGTTTGTAGCACAAAACCATTGGAACACCAAGATGTTTTGAGTAGGTGCCGGCTCTTTTTGATCCGCCCACATCAGGTGAGGCTATGGCTAAGTTGTCAATATTCAGCGCTTTAATGTAAGGAACAAAAATTGAAGAAGCAAACAGATGATCCACGGGTACATTGAAAAAACCTTGAATTTGATCGGCATGTAAATCCATGGTAATGACACGATCAACTCCTGCCACACTTAGCAGATCGGCAATTAATTTTGCACCAATGGAAACGCGCGGTTTGTCTTTTCGATCCTGTCGAGCCCATCCGAAATAAGGAATGACGGCAATAATTTTATAAGCCGATGCTCTTTTGGCTGCATCAATCATGAGCAACAGTTCCATCAGATTATCGGAAGGTGGAAATGTTGATTGAACCAAGAACACATAAGCACCACGGATTGATTCTTCATATGTTACTGCAAATTCGCCATCTGCAAAACGCGTGGTCGTCATTTTGCCCAGTTCGCAATTTAAACTTTGACAAATCTTTTCAGCGAGGTATCGGCTGTTTGTTCCTGAAAATACTTTGTAAACGTGACCTAACGGCATAAAATATGATGTTAAAATTATTTTTTTGAAGATTTGTTCGTCACTCAACGCTGCATGGTTTCATCGTCATGCAAAGTTAAACATAGATTTTTATAAACGAGTTGCTTAAGTGGCGAAGGGAGCAAAAAAAGGGCTTACAACGCATTGTAAACCCTTCGATAAAGTACCCGAAGTGGGACTTGAACCCACACAGCCGCAATGGCCACAGGATTTTAAGTCCTGCGTGTCTACCGATTCCACCATTCGGGCAGCTTTGGAGCGGAAAACGGGACTCGAACCCGCGACCCCGACCTTGGCAAGGTCGTGCTCTACCAACTGAGCTATTTCCGCAATCATGTTTTCTTTTTCATTGAACTTGACAGCGCCATTTTTGACTCTATGTAAGTTCTGTTTTTTGTGATGCAAATATAGCAACTTTTTCTTTTTGATTCGATATAGATGTGAAAAACTGAAGGATTTTTTTGTGATTTCTTTCAAATCCATCTTTAGCATGTTGAAAATGAATGAAATGATATGTTTGAGTTGAACATCATAAAAAAAATTGTCATGAATGGTTTCTATAAAATGAACACTCTTTTTATCGGTTTGAACGAAGGATCATGGGACTTATCCCTCTTGGATGACGACATTGATCATTGGGATTATCCATGTATCAGATGCATAATACCCTGAACGGCAATTTGCAAGCCTACGCAAAAGATGAGAAATGCGCTCAATCGATTGACGATTTTTTCGCTGTGCGATCCCATGTAGTTGATTAGGCGATTGGCGTTGACGTAAAAGAAAAAGATTAAAAGGCAAATGCCAATGATAGAGAGAAGTAACGCTCCAAGATTGACAAGGTAAACAGGCCATGTTTTGGCTTCACTGTTTGCGCTTAAGGTGAACAATACGGCTATGGTGCCTGCGCCTGTGGTCATAGGGAAGGTAATGGGATAAAACAATTTGTCCTGGAGATTATCTATTTTTGATTGTTGAGGTGTTGCCATTTTCTGTTCCTGATTGTTGGGCGTATCGGATGATAAAAATTCCCATCCGATTTTGCAAATCATAATTCCACCGGCTATTTGAATAATAGGGACCGTCAATCCAAAAAGTTCAAGGATCCAATGCCCTGCAATGAGGGTTACCGAACTTATGCTAAATGCATACAAAACAATTCGTTTTGTGACTTTACGTCGTTCTTTCAGCGTTAAATTTGAAAAGTAAGGATTCAAAATGAACGCTGTGCCGATGGGATTGACAACAGGGAAAAGGGCGATAAATCCAATAAAGACTAAATGTAAAAAGGAATACAAATTGATGGTTGTCATAGGGCCATGCTGATTTAGTGGGTTATGTTTTTATCGTTCATTGTTTCTTTTTGACTGCCTATTGTATGCACGAGTTAACACAAAGTTAATCTTTTTTTTTATTTTTCCAACGATGGGAGAGATAAAACTTTAAAGTGTATCTTTGTCGTTTTGGTTGGATCAACTGATGAGTTAGCATCATTTAACCGTGTGGATCCATTTTTTATATGGTTATTTATCTTATTTTTAATTGAATAAATCATGATTGAAACTGTTTCTTTCTTCTCTGGCAATATCCTTTTGGCGCATTTAGTTCATACTTGGATATGGATTATGGTGATCGCTGCAATGATTTGTTTTTTCTTAGGAGAAATCACTCATAATTTTAGTCAGGTCGATAAAGTGTGGAGTTTGATGCCTGTTATTTATGCATGGGTCACTGTTCTTACTTTTCCGGGTTCTGCTCGTTTATGGGTTATGACGGCTTTAGTAACGCTCTGGGGTGTTCGGCTGACGTACAATTTTAGTCGCAAAGGAGGTTATAGTTTATTGCCATGGAAAGGAGAAGAAGATTATCGTTGGGCTGTTGTTCGAAAAAATCCTTTATTGAAAAAGCGTTGGTCACTTACGATCTTCAATCTGACTTTTATTTCATTCTATCAACATGTTTTGATCATGCTTTTTTCGTCTCCGCTGTTGGTCGCTGCCCGCTTTGTTGACAAACAAATGTCATGGCTGGATGTTGTTGCTGCTGTTTTGATGTTAGTGTTTATTGTGATTGAAGCAATTGCCGATCAGCAACAACATGTTTTTCAACGCTTGAAACGACATCCTGAATCCTCACGAGGTACTTATGCTTTTTCGCTGCAAAAAGGTTTTTTAGTGGAAGGATTATGGCGATATGTCCGTCATCCAAACTTTGCTGCGGAGCAAGCTATTTGGATTTCTTTCTATTTGTTTAGCGTCTCTTCTTCAGGCAAATGGTTGAACGAAACTGCGTTGGGTTTTGTGCTCCTTGTTCTTTTATTTCAAGCAAGTTCTGCATTGACAGAGAAAATAAGTCGCTCTAAATATGTTGATTATGCAGCCTATCAGCAACAAGTGAGTAAATTTATTCCTCGCATTTTTTTCCGATAAATGGATTTATTTATCGATGGTTTTCTCTGGCCTTTTGTTCCATTGGCAACAAGCAGCTGTAAATAAATTCATTGACAGGCGTTTGGATGTTGAATTTTTTACCCAATCGGACAATGGTTCCATTTTGATATTCTAATTCGGAAGGCTTGCCCTCCCAGATGTCACGCGCCATGGACGAGTTTGAATCGGGAGGTAGCGCATCGGTAATGGCAATGGTTTTATCGACAAAATCATCCGGCAAATTGATGTGAGCTGCTTTGGCAACGGCCACTATTTCATGGTAGAGTTGAATCATTAATGCTCTTGTTTCAGGGGTTGAGCGCAATTCACCATAGTTGGTTCGAGTGAGCGCTAACAATCCACTGACACAAATCGAAGTGAATTTTTTCCATCGTTCTGCTTGAATGTCTTTGGCGTGATAGGATTCAATGCCGGCTTGATCAAAGAGCTTTTTTAATGTTTCTGTTGCCTGAGTCGCCTCGTTATTCAATTCACCAAAAGTGATCGTCGGATTGACTCCAACATGTTCAATAATGCCAGGCGCTTGTATTTTGCTGATGATACGACATAATCCACCAAGCACATGATGATTTGGCAAGACTTCCAACAACTCTTCCGAAGATAGAATGCCATTTTCGAGTGGCAAAATAATGGTGGTCGGATCAATGATTGATTTCAATTGTGTTGCCACCTCTTTCACTTGCCAGGCTTTAGTCGCCAAAATGATTATGGCTGCATCTTGAAGCGTTTCTAAATGGTGGGTAGCGTTAACGGGCTTAATTGTAAAATCACCTTTGATGCTCTTTATTTGCAGCCCATGCTCGAGCATAGCTTTTAAATGTTCTCCTCGGGCAATAAATATCACGTCATTGCCTGCTTTTGCTAATTTGGCACCAAAATAGCCGCCAACTCCTCCTGTTCCTATGATTCCAATTTTCATACGTTTCATTTATTTTTTAACGTTAAGGATGTATAGCACTTGCTAACATCATCATTCTCTTGAGCATAAGCTGATTTATGGCTTGTTTATAGATCTTTTTTTTGGATACTTTCACGGGTTGTTTTTTTGCTGAAGGGAAATGTTTTTTAAATGTTCGTCTTTTTTATTCTTTTTTAGCAAAGGGGAACGGTCCGTCTATTCTTGGTTCATCATTTCTAATGGATCGTTCATAATTCCTTGTTTGATGTAAATCGGGTGTATTTCTTTCTTAATTTTTGGTAGATTTTTGGCAAAAAGGATGGCTCCAATAACGCACGTTGTGCCTCCAATCAGTAATGTGTTCGGAGCTCCAATCCATTGAGCCAATGAACCGGCCAAAAGACTGCCAAACGGGGCTGTTCCCATTAGCGCCATGGTGTAAAAACTCATTACACGGCCTCGTTTGTCATCATCCACAATGGTTTGAATGATGCTGTTGCTCGATGCCATTTGCATCATCATGCCTAAACCGGTGAATATCAATAGAAAAATGGACAGTGGAAGGTATCTGGAAAATGAAAAAGTGATCAGTCCAACACCAAATAATGTTGAAGCCATCGGAATGAGTTTCTCCAAACCCACTACGGATTTGCGTGAAGCAAGGTAGAGCGCTCCGGCTAAAGCCCCCAATCCGGTTGCTGCCATCATAAAGCCAAAGGTGTGAGCATCACCATGTAAGATTTTTTTTGCGAAGACCGGCATAAGCACTGTGTAAGGCATTCCCATCAAACTGATCAGTGCCAACAGTAAAATGACCGATTTGATCGGGATAAAACCAAACGTGTAGGTAAAACCCTCTTTGAATTGTGTTAAAAAATGTTGTCTTCCCGTTTTCGTCGTTCTGGGTTTGATTTTCATGCGGAAGAGCGAAAAAATGACTACTAAATAACTCAATCCATTGATTAAAAAACACATGCCTTCGCCGGTGGAGGCTAATAAAATGCCGGCAACCGAAGGTCCAATCAGTCTTGCTCCATTGACCATCGTCGAATTTAGTGCAATGGCATTGCTCAGGTCATCTTTTTTAGTAAGCATTTCCAACATGAATGATTGACGTGCCGGTCCGTCGAAAGCACTGATACAACCTAAAAGAATGCTTAAAACCACGATCATCCAAACCTGAATGATGCCAAGATAAATTAAGATGGCAATGGCAATGGCTTGAGCCATGGCAAGTGTTTGTGTATAAAGCAACAATCGACGTCGGTTCCAGCGATCAGTGAGAACGCCTGCAAAGGGGCCAAGTAAGAAGACGGGAATTTGTCCGGTGAAGCCAATTAATCCTAACAGAAATACGGAGTGAGTTAAATCGTACACTAACCATGGCATAGCGATTCGTTGAATCCAAGTGCCAATCAGAGAGACACTTTGTCCCATGAAAAAGAGTCGAAAGTTGTAGCTTTCGAGTGAACGAAACATCCCTTTGAACCCTGATGTTCCTTTCATAAGATCTTGATTTTGTCGTTTATGAATGGGCAGAACATGACTGAATGATCATTTGCAGGAATTTCATCTTGAACGTATTTCCTTGCTGAGCAACATAATGATCCGTATGGATGATAAAAACAAAAAGAAATGTTATCTGACGATAACTACAAAAACTAATGAAATCCAACTAATTAGGAGTCGTATAACATTTTATTGTCACGGCATGAAGATTGTTCGTCATGCCGTGAAATGAATCGGTTAGTTGAATCAAACGTCGATATTGGCGTAAGTGGCATTTTGTTCAATGAATTCGCGCCGTGGTCCAACGTCATCGCCCATCAGCATAGAAAAGATTCGATCAGCTTCCACGGCATTTTCGATAGTCACCTGACGAAGAGTCCGTTTTTCGGGATTCATCGTAGTTTCCCAAAGTTGTTCAGGATTCATTTCACCCAATCCTTTGTATCGTTGAATGTGTACCGCGTTTTCGTTGCCTTCGGCATATTTTTCAATAAAAGCGAGACGTTGATTTTCGTTCCAGCAATATTCTTCTACTTTTCCTTTTTTACAGAGGTATAAAGGAGGTGTGGCAATGTACAAATGTCCGTTCTCAATCAATTCTTTCATGTGTCGGAAGAAGAATGTCATGATCAGGGTGTCAATATGGCTGCCGTCCACGTCGGCATCGGTCATGATGATGATTTTGTGGTATCTGAGCTTGGAAATGTTTAATTGCATGTTGTCATCTTCGGTGCCGATGGTAACGCCCAACGCCGTGTAAATATTTCGAATTTCCTCGCTTTCGAGGACTTTGTGATACATGGCTTTTTCCACGTTGAGAATTTTCCCGCGTAAAGGCAGGATGGCTTGAAAGAGTCGGTTTCGTCCTTGTTTGGCAGAACCTCCGGCTGAGTCGCCCTCAACCAGAAAAATTTCACATTGTTGAGGATCTTTTTCAGAACAATCGGCCAATTTGCCGGGAAGCCCCCCGCCCGAGAGTGGTGATTTTCGTTGCACCATTTCGCGGGCTTTTCGAGCTGCATTGCGCGCTGTGGCAGCTAATACCACTTTTTCGATGATGGTCTTGGCTTGTTTTGGATTTTCTTCCAAATAATTGCCCAATGCTTCACCAACGGCTTGATCCACAATCCCCATTACTTCATTATTGCCAAGTTTTGTTTTTGTTTGACCCTCGAATTGCGGTTCTGCTACTTTGACTGAAATGACGGCTGTTAAACCTTCTCGAAAGTCATCGCCGCTGATGTCCACTTTCACTTTTTCAAGAATTTTGTTTTCGTCGGCGTATTTTTTTAAGGTACGTGTTAATCCACGACGAAAGCCGGCTACGTGAGTTCCTCCTTCGATGGTATGAATGTTGTTGACATACGAATAGACATTTTCAATGTATGATGTGTTGTAGGTCATGGCAATTTCAACGGGCGTTCCGAATTTATCGGTGGAGATGTGAATGATATTTTCGATCAGCTGCTCGCGGCCGGTATCCACAAAGCGCACAAACTCTTCCAATCCTTTGCTGGAGAAGAATAGTTCCGATTTTGGAGTGCCATCGCTGCTTTTAGTTCGTAAATCAGTCAGCGTGATGGTAATTCCTGCATTTAGGTAGGACAACTCGCGCATACGTCCGGCCAAAATATCGTAATGATAAGTAATGTCAGAAAAGATTTCCGGATCAGGATGAAAGAGGATCAGCGTTCCGGTGGAAGTGGATGGTCCGGTTTCTTTAACAGGAAAGAGGGGATGCCCTTTTTGATAATTTTGTTCATACGTTTTTCCGTCGCGATAGACTTCCACATGCAAAAAATCAGAAAGTGCATTGACGCAAGAGACTCCGACGCCGTGAAGTCCGCCAGATACTTTGTAGCTGCCTTTATCAAATTTTCCGCCGGCATGTAAAACCGTCAGAACAACTTCCAATGCGGATCGGCCTTCTTTTTCGTGCAAATCAACGGGAATGCCTCGTCCATTGTCTTTGACACTGATGGAGTTGTCTTCATGAATAACCAGATCAATGCGATCGCAAAAGCCAGCCATGGCTTCGTCGATAGAGTTATCGACCACTTCGTAAACTAAATGATGCATTCCCTTGATACCGGTATCGCCGATATACATGGAAGGACGTTTACGAACGGCTTCTAACCCTTCAAGAACTTGGATGCTGCTTGCTCCGTAAGAGTTGCTATCAATGATTTTTTGTTGTTCTTCGCTCAAAAATGTTTCTTCGCTCATGATGTATGTATAATTTCGTTTTGATCTATTCTAATCTACAAAATTACGCATTTTATTTGATATGAGCATCACTTTTTGACAGCAGAAGAGTGGATGAAGTATAAAAAAATCATCATTAGCTTGCCATGAATGTAAATGATTGTTCATTGAAAATTCCTCTTTGTAAGGCTTGAGAGAAGGTTTTCAATTCCGATGGTCAAAAGCGTTCATTGCTGCTTGGTACTTTTCAATGCCAGGGCATAAAGTTTAATTTGTTTGATCATAGCCAACAAGCCGTTGGCACGGGTAGGCGACAAATGTTCTTTTAACCCTATTTTATCGATAAAATAAAGATCGGCATTGAGTATTTCGTCTGGCGTTCGATCGGATAACACGTCGATCAGTAATGAAACAATGCCTTTTACAATGACGGCATCGCTTTCGCCAATGAAATGAATTTTTCCGTTTTCATATTTTGCATCAAGCCACACGCGGCTTTGACATCCTTCAATAAGGTTTTGATTAATTTTGCTTTTAGGATCAATGGGTGGCAGTTGATTGCCCAATTCGATGATATAGGCATATTTATCCATCCAGTCAGTAAATTCGTTGAATATTTCAATGATTTGATCCTGTTTTTCGTTAATGGTCATGTTTATCGACTTTTTTATTTAAAACATTTTTACAATTCGTTCAATGGCAGCAATGAATTGATCGATTTCTTCGTGTGTATTGTAAAATGCAAACGAAGCGCGTACTGTTCCATCAATTCCTAAATCGGTCATTAACGGCATGGCGCAATGGTGACCGGTTCTGACGGCAATTCCTAATTTATCGAGGAGTGTTCCCATGTCAAAAGGGTGAATGTCATTGACAAGGAAGGAAATGACACTGCTTTTGTGGTCGGCATTCCCATAAATATGCATGTTCTGGATGTTGACCATTTTGTTGGTCGCATAGTGGAGTAAGTCATTTTCCCATGCAGCAATTTTTTCAATGCCTATTTTTTTGAGATAATGGATGGCCGCTTCAAGGGCAACCGAACCGACATAATCGGGTGTGCCGGCTTCAAACTTGAAAGGGAGATCTGCAAAGATTGTTTTTTCAAAAGAAACATGGGCAATCATCTCACCACCACCGTGATAGGGTGGAAGTCGATCCAGCCAATTTTCTTTGCCATAAAGAACGCCAATGCCGTTGGGACCGTACATTTTGTGTCCGGAAAAAACATAGAAATCCACATCAAGTGCTTGCACATCGACGGAAGTATGAGCTACTGCTTGAGCGCCGTCAATCAATACAGGTATATTGTGGCGATGTGCTTTATCGATGATTTCTTGAATTGGGTTAATGGTTCCCAACACATTGGAAATGTGTGTGACGGCAACTAATTTAGTCTTTTCGGAAAGTAATGCTTCAAAGGCAGACATGTTGAGTTCGCCTTTTTCATTGATTGGAATGATTTTGAGCTTAATTCCTTTTCGATCGCGCAGCATTTGCCATGGAACGATGTTGGCATGATGCTCCATGGTGCTAATGATGATTTCATCATCTCGGTCACAAAATGTTTCACCAAAAGTGGTCGCTAACAGATTGATGGCTTCTGTTGTGCCGCGCGTAAAAACAATTTCGTTGGAAGAGGTTGCATTGATAAATGCTTTGACACTGTTTCGGGCATTTTCGTGCGCTTCCGTTGCTCGTTGACTTAAATAATGAACACCTCGATGAATGTTTGCATTTTGTTCGTAATAGACTTTTTCAATGGCTTCGACTACACATCGTGGTTTTTGGGTGGTGGCAGCGTTGTCGAAATAGATTAAAGGATGTTCATAAACGGTTCGAGAAAGAATGGGGAAATCATTTCGAATAGCTGTTATATCAAGATTTTGTGTCATGGTTTGATTGTTTTGTGTTGCAAAGGTAGCAACAAAACGATAAAAAGATTCGTTTTTCAACATGGTTTATTTTTAATGCAGGCTTGTTTTTTTGCTTTTCCTGGTGATAATCTGTACCTTTTTTCTTTTTCGACGGATTCAATCAATCTCGATAATGGAAGGTTTGAAGTGATCGTCAAATTTTTTGTGTTAAAAGTGATGGATGCGATATCATTTTTGCTTTTGGGTAGTATATTTGTCACACCAATTGAGTTTAACTCACGAAGATGCTCTTTTGTTCAGCCTTTACGCTGAACTTGAAGGGTTGATTCACAAGGCGGTATAGCCAAATGTCAGTCAGCATGGTTGAACTGACTTATCAAAGAAAGCACTCATGATCAGACAGGCATTGAAGCCCCGAGGTATTCAATGCCTACCATGAGTGAATTTTTTTTCATCCCTTTCTTTTTGAAAAAAGCAAATGCGTTTGATAACATTCAGATAAAAAGTGTTTTATCTATATTCATCAGCCCCGATGAAGATCGGAATCGGAATGAATTTTCAGTATGGATTAAAAAAAGATGACTTCTTCGAGAGGCAGAATCATTGTTTTTGTTGTTTGATCCATGCAATGATTTGAGCTTCATCGTCGGGGTGAAACCAATGAATGTCTGCATCGCGGTTGAACCATGAAAGCTGTTTTTTTGCGTAGTTTCGCGAGTGTTGTTTGATTTTCTCCACAGCTTCCTGTCGTGAATATTTGCCTTCAAAATAATCAAAAAGTTCTTTAAAACCCACTGTGTTTAATGCATTCAATTCTTTATACGGCAAAAGTGATCGTGCTTCTTCCTCCAATCCGAGTGCCATCATTTCGTCCACGCGTTGATTGATGCGAGCATAGAGTTCTGCACGAGGTCTTGTCAATCCGATTTTTATGATACGGAAAGGTCGTTTTTTAGCTGTTTGGGTACGTAACGAGGAGTAAGGTTTGTCCATCAATAGTGAAATTTCAATGGCATGCATGATGCGTTGTGGATTCATTAAATCGACCTGGCGGTAATAATCAAAATCAAGGTTTTTAAGCCATAAACGGATGGATTCCAGCCCTTCAGTTTGGTATTTTTCTTGCACCAATTGTCGAATTTCAGCCGGAATGGAGGGTAAATCGTCAATGCCGTTACACACAGCATCGATGTATAACATGGATCCGCCAACCATGACGACAGTATCATTGGTGCAAAACAGATCATTCAAAAGTCGGATCACGTCCAGTTCAAATCGGCCTGCATTGTACGAATCGAAAATGGAATGTGTGCCGACAAAATAATGAGGAACTTGGTTCAACTGTTCACGGGTTGGAGCAGCTGTGCCAATCGGTATTTCACGATAAAACTGACGGGAATCGGACGAAATGATGGAGGTTTGGAACATGGAAGCCAAACGCAAACTTAAGGCTGTTTTTCCAACCCCTGTGGGACCAAGCAAAACAAGAAGGATATTCTTCAAAATAATAATCCGTTAGAAAGGAGATTTAACAATGTTCAATACAAAAGTAGTGACAATGGTTTTTTGAAATCGAATGCTTTTGGTCATTTAGATATATTTAACACAGTGATATTAAACGAACTTGATGTGGAGATGTCTTAATAAGTGAATGATTTGAAGCACCTGTTATTGTGATCAGGGGTAGCCAAATCAGATAATGTTTCATTTAAAAAATACTTTAATTATGAAGACAAAAAGAGTTTTGATGTTCACGTTTCTTTTTTCGGCGATGAGCATGTTTGTTTTGTTTGCACAAGGTCCAAGGCCTAAATTTACTCCGGAACAACGGGCAAAACAAATGACGGAGCACATGAAAAAGCAATTGAGTTTGACTGATGAACAGGCTTCAAAATTGGATGCCGTAAATCTTCAGTTTGTTCAGGAACAAATGAAAGCACGTGAAACTTCGAAAGATGTACGTGCCGACATGAGAGCATGTTATGAAAAGCATAATGCTGCTTTGAAAGAAATTTTGACTCCCGAACAATTCAAGAAATGGCAAGATTCAAGACGCGACATGATGAATCGGATGCGTCAAAATCAAAATCAAAATGCTCCGCAGCCTATGTCTGAACAATAAGGATTAAAACGTTTGCAAGTTTATTGAAGAAAGAGGACTGCATCAACCGGATGTAGTCCTTTTTTTGTATGTTAGGAGAATAGTTTGCGCTTCATTGCCTGTTGGTTTGTCAGATCACAAAAGAGTAAGAGGAAAGATTCCGTCTCCATATAAAAAAAGTAATATTCATTTAATCAATGGTTTATTGATTTTTGACGTTGCATAACGTGAACGAATGGGGTATGTATTGATTGATATCACCTAGTTGGTTGAAAAAAACAGCGTGGATGCCAACGATGGAATCCACGCTGTTTGCCTTTGAAAAGGGATGATCAAATTCCCAATGATTTTTTAACTTCTTCAATTTTCTGTTCGGCTGCAAGATTTACTGCATCGAATTCATTTTGATGATGAAGCGGATGTTTGACTTCGATGTAAAATTTAATTTTTGGTTCCGTTCCTGAAGGACGTACCGATATTTTGGTGTGATCAGCAGTGAAAAATTGTAATACGTTGGAAGGTTCAGGCATTTCGAGCGATGTTTCTGTGTTGGAAACCAGATCTTTCATGCGTAATGTTTGGAAATCTTTAATAGTAACCACTTTGGATCCTGCAATTTCGGTTGGAGGATTTTGACGGAAATTGGTCATCATTTGTTGAATTTCATCGGCTCCGGTTTTGCCTTTGCGAACAATAGAAATGCCTTTTTCTTTGCTGTACCCATATTCAAGATAGATATCTTTAATGATCTGATAGATTGATTTATTTTGATCTTTAGCCCATGCAGCTATTTCGGCCATAAGCGAGCAGGATGAGACAGCATCTTTGTCACGGACAAAATCTTCAGGCAGATAACCATAGCTTTCTTCACCACCACCAATATATTGTTTTTTGCCTTCCAGGTCACGAATGACTGAAGCGATCCATTTGAAGCCGGTGTAGCAATCGTAGCAAGCCACTTCATTGCGTTCGGCAATTTGTTTGATGACTTCCGTGGTGACGATGGTTTTAACTACAAATTCATTGTGTTTGAGTTTGCCTAATTCTTTCCACCGTCTGATGAGGTAGTACGTGAAAAGCATGCAGGTTTGATTTCCGTTGACAAGCACCCATTCGTTTTTGTCATTTTTGACGGCAATGCCAATGCGATCGGCGTCCGGATCAGAAGCCATGACTAATTCGGCGTCGGTTTCTTTTGCTTTTTTGATTGCTAAATCGAGGGCGGCCGGTTCTTCGGGATTAGGAGATGCCACCGTGGGAAAATCGCCGCTGATTACGTCCTGTTCAGGGACATGAATGATGTTGGTGAAACCAAAATTTTGAAGCGATTGAGGAATCAGCATGCCACCGGTGCCGTGGATTGGAGTATAAACAATTTTAATATCGCGATGACGTTCAATGGCTTCCTTCGATAAAGAGAGGGTTTTGATTTGAGCCAGATAGACATCGTCCACGTTTTTCCCGATGATTTCAATGAGCTCGTCATTCCCTTTGAAACGGATGTCTTCAACTCTTTTAATGTTGGTGACTTCGCGGATGACATTGGTATCGTGAGGAGCAATCATTTGAGCGCCGTCATTCCAGTAAGCTTTGTAGCCATTATATTCTTTGGGGTTGTGCGAAGCGGTAATAATTATGCCGCTTTGGCATCCTAAGTGTCTGATTGCAAAAGAGATTTCAGGAGTTGGTCTCAATGCATCGAACAAGAATACTTTGATGCCGTTGGCAGAAAAAATGGCTGCTGAGGTTTCGGCAAATTTGCGGCTGTTGTTGCGGCAATCATGGCCTATCACCACTTTGATTTGCTTCAATGATGCAAATTCTTTTTTCAAATAGTTGGAAAGTCCTTGTGTGGCAGCGCCCACGGTGTATAAATTCATTCGATTGGAGCCAGCACCCATGATGCCGCGTAGGCCTCCTGTGCCAAACTCAAGGTCTTTATAGAATGCATCAATTAATTCACTTGGATCTTCCGCATCGAGCATTCGACGAACTTCCTTCTTTGTTTCTTCGTCGTAACTTCCATTGAGCCATGACGTTGCTTTGGCTCGTACCAGATTTAATAATTCCGTATTTTCCATTTTTTGTATCAATAAAAAATTAGTGGATAAAAATACGATATTTATTTGGCGTCAGCAAATCTTAAAAATAGCGCAGAAGGTCTTGAAATTTTTTTGTATCGATGGAAGGTTACGTACATTTATGTATATTTGCAACAAGTAAATTCAAAATGAAGATGGTTGAATGATGGAATTGATAACAATTTGTCTTTCAACCAATCTGTTTTTTTTTTGATGATAAAGAGTTCTTGCGTAATGCAACGGTTTTTCGAGTGAAGCAGCGCCATGAACGTCAGAGTCACTTGAAGAGATTTTCTTTTTTTATTTCTATGGGATGAAGTAGAAAGGGAAACGTTTCCGAAAAGATTTTTACATGATTTCTTTTTGATGAATGACCCTTGCCATCGTTCATCCAAGAACAATGAAATAAGGAATTAAACACACATTAAATAAAAAGATATGAACCCCACGTTGTTTATTTTAGCAGCCGGTTTGGGCAGTCGTTACGGAGGATTGAAGCAATTGGATGGATTGGGACCCAACGGGGAAACCATCATGGATTACTCTGTTTATGATGCAGCGCGTGCCGGTTTTGGTAAAATTGTTTTTGTCATTCGTCACAGTTTTGAAAAAGAATTTGAACGAGCCGTTGTTTCAAAATATCGTGATATATTGCCCGTTGAAATCATTTTTCAAGAAGTGGATGATGTTCCGGATCAACTTCCGTATAATACGAAACGAGAAAAACCATGGGGGACAAATCATGCCGTTTTGATGGGAGCAAAAGTCATTCACGAGCCTTTTGCCGTGATAAATGCCGATGATTTTTATGGAAAAGAGTCGTTTGAAGTCTTGGCTGATTTCTTAAGGTCCGTTGAAAACAGCAAGAATCAATATTGCATGGTAGGTTATCGTGTTGGTAATACGCTTTCCGAAAGTGGAGCGGTAAGTCGCGGTGTTTGTGTGATCAATGAAGCAGGATATCTGACATCGGTGGTTGAGCGAACCCACATTGAGGAAAAAGGCGGAACCATTGTTTATTTAGACGATCATGGAGTGGAACATCAACTGGAAGAAGATGCGTTGGTGTCGATGAACATGTGGGGCTTTACGCCTGATTATTTTGATTATTCAAGGGAAAGTTTTATTCGTTTTCTCCAGTTACACGGTCAGGATTTGAAATCAGAATTTTATATTCCGACGGTGGTCAACGAATTGATAACTGAAGGGTTAGCTACTTGCAAAGTGTTGCAAACACCGGCTAAATGGTTTGGCGTTACTTATGCCAATGATCGTCCTCAGGTAGTGCTTAAAATCAATGAATTGATTCGCAAAGGCGTCTATCCGAATCATTTGTGGGGAAAATAACCTCGCTCACAACGCAGCGGCTTCATGCGTCAAATGATTGAAAAGCGACCGAGCAAGCAGCACATTGATATGGATGAACAGATTGACAGAGATAATAACAATTAACAAACGAAACGATGAGTAAAATTTTAGTGACCGGAGGAACAGGTTATATTGGATCACATACCGTTGTTGAACTTCAACAGGCTGGTTATGAAGTCGTAATTATCGACAATCTTTCCAATTCAAATGTCGATGTACTGAACGGCATAGCGGCCATAACGGGAGTGCGGCCTGCATTTGAAAATTTGGATTGTCTTGATTATGTTGGACTTGATCGGGTATTGTCAAGACACGACGGCATCGAAGCCATTATCCATTTTGCAGCCAGTAAAGCCGTTGGTGAATCGGTGGAGAAGCCTCTGCATTACTATCGAAATAATTTAGTTTCGTTGATGAATCTGCTGCAATTGATGCCCATGCATAAGATCGCTCATTTTGTTTTTTCATCTTCTTGTACTGTGTACGGTCAACCTGATCAGCTTCCGGTTTCGGAAAATGCGCCGCTTAAACCGGCATTGTCGCCTTACGGAAATACGAAACAAATTGGAGAAGAAATCATTCGTGACGTTATTCACGCCACGCATTCGATACAAAGCATTATTCTTCGGTATTTCAATCCAATTGGGGCTCATCCTTCAGCTTTAATCGGTGAGTTGCCAAATGGTGTCCCTAACAACCTGGTGCCTTTCATCACGCAAACTGCCATTGGATTGCGAAAAGAGTTGCAAGTGTTTGGGAATGATTATAATACTCCCGACGGTTCGTGCATTCGTGATTACATTCACGTGGTTGACTTGGCTAAAGCGCATGTTGCTGCTATGGAACGGATGCTGCAAGGTCGCTGTGACGAACGGTTGGAAATATTTAACATTGGCACCGGCAAGGGATTTTCTGTACTGGAACTTTTGTCATTATTTCAGGAAGTCAATCAGGTGAAAGTTCCTTACCGCATTGTCGGGCGTCGTGACGGGGACATTGAACAGGTGTGGGCAAACCCTGAAAAAGCAAATAAAATTCTTGGCTGGAAAGCAGAAAAAACAATGGAAGAAACCTTGCAGTCGGCATGGCGTTGGGAACAACATTTGAACGAGAAAAAATAGATTCGTCGGTTTCCCAGATCGATGTGATTGCATTGAAATCATTTGTTTTTTTCATCTTGCCAATGTGACGACGGATTGCTTTGCCTTTTGGGGCAATGATTAATAGCTTATGTTATGCCATTTGAAATTGAACGAAAGTTTTTGTTGAGGGGCGATTACAAACCCTATGTCGTCGGATCAAAAAAGATTAGGCAAGGGTATCTATGCACTGATCCTAATCGAACCGTTCGTATCCGCATGCAGGATGAAAAAGCTTTTTTAACTGTTAAAGGAAAACCCGATCAATCCGGCGTTTCAAAGTTTGAATGGGAAACGACCATTCCGTTGGATGATGCCATCACATTGCTTCAATTGTGCGAAGTCATTATTGAGAAGACGCGTTATTTGGTTCCTCAAGGTGATTTTATGTTTGAAATTGACGAATTTCATGGGTTGAATGAAGGACTGGTGATGGCGGAAATTGAGTTGCCAACAGAAGAAACTCCTTTTGAACATCCTTCATGGTTAGGGCTTGAAGTGACCGGTGATGAACGTTATTATAACGCTTATTTGGCTCAGCATCCTTTCTGCCAATGGAAGTAAAATCTTCATTTTTGTCGTTTGATTTTAGCAACTTTTCTACAAGTCATTGATCAAATCACTGATCATACCATTTCCTTTATCATGGGTTCTGGCTGTTTTTGGCCGTATTGATTCTTGAACGATCATGATCAGTAATTATTCTGAAATTCAAAGAGAAAAAAGATGTGCAAAGGCATTTAAAACCGTTTTTAGAAGGAATTGGATTCATCCATGTCAATGATTGAACATGTGACGACACATTAACGAATCCATTTTTTTGATTTTAAAATGAAAGCATTACCTTTGTGCTCACATTTATACCATTTTTCATTATGGACGACGGACCGGCGAATTTTTTGATTTTCCATTGCGGTTAGCAAGGTAGCCGACTGTTTGTCAGCTTCCTTCTAAACCTAATTTAAAGAAGGAGGCATTATGACTCTTCCCAATCCATTTAATTTTCATCTATTCATCGTTGATGAACTGTGTGAATTGTTTGTTTTCATGGTCAAAAAACAGGCTGTGAAGAGTTGGTATTTGTCTTTTGAAGAATTTCCATAATTCTTTCTTTCAAGTTTTTTTTGAACATAAAAAACAGATTATGAGAATTTTATTCAAAAGACAACACATCAAAGAAAAAACATCAAACAATGAAAATGATAAAAGTAATTCGAATTGCATTCCTGTTCTTCGTTTTGAACTCCTATGCTTATGCCCTACAAACGGACAGTTTGAAAAATGAGCAGATATCGATTCATGCTCAAGCTACGGTTATAGAACAATATAAACCTGCTTTTCATGTTCCATACACTGGAAAAAACAGTTTGATATCTACATCGGAAAGGCAAACTTCGGTCACAACTACGCTCTATGTTGGCCTTCGATTATGGGAAGGTGCAGGATTGTTTATTGATCCCGAATTGGCCGGTGGTTCGGGATTGAGTCAGGTGGTAGGAGTAGCTGATGCAACCAATGGCGAAACGCCGCGCATTGCCAATCCGGCTCCTGCTATTTCAATTGCCAGGCTTTTTTATCGGCAAATCATTGGTTTATCGTCTCAAGAAAAATATCAGTCGAGTGATCAAAATCAATTGGACGGATTTTTCCCGATCAACTATATGGCTTTTACGATTGGTCAAATTAGCTTGGGTGATTATTTTGATGATAATAAATACAGTCATGATCCACGTACTCAATTTATGACCTGGACGTTGATGGATGGCGGAGCTTGGGATTATGCGGCTAACACTCGTGGTTACGCACCGAGTGTTGTTCTTGAATATGTAACGCCACAAAATGAATTTCGCTATGCTCTCTCCTTGATGCCGAAGGTAGCCAACGGTTTGGAAATGAATTGGAATGTGGGGATTTCGAACGCTCAAACCTTTGAATATACGCATCGTTACATGATCCATGGTCGTGATGGAGCTATTCGCGTTTTGGGTTTTTTGAACAAAGCAGATATGGGAAACTATTTGCAAAGTATTGCATTAAATCCAACAGCGCCCAACATTGAAAGCACTCGAAAAAATGGTCGTACAAAATATGGTTTTGTCATCAATATGGAACAAGCACTGACCAATAATTTAGGATGTTTCTTCAGAGGTAGTTGGAATGACGGAAAGAATGAAACGTGGGCTTTTACAGAAGTTGATCACAGTCTAAGTGCAGGTCTTTCGTTGACGGGCGCTTCATGGCATCGAAATGGAGATAACATTGGCTTAGCTTACGTCACTTCGGGTTTGTCGAAAGCGCACAGGGAATATTTATCTGATGGTGGTTATGGGTTTATGTTGGGCGACGGTAAATTAAATTATGGATGGGAACATCTGACGGAATTGTATTATTCGGCAGAATTGGTGAGACAAAGACTTTTTCTGACAGGCGCTTATCAATTGTTAATCAACCCGGGTTATAATCGTGATCGGAAAGGGCCGGTCAATGTTTTTTCAGTGCGCTTGCATCTTGCCATTTGAGCATGGAGAAAATATGGATCCTTAATTGTTGGGTTAATACTTCCCAATATGACAAAACCACTGCATCTGATTTGGAGCAGTGGTTTTGTTGATAAAGGATGTTTTGAATCTCGCTTTTGGTGCGCATCCAATTATTGGATGGTGAGTTCGTTGATCAATCGTTGAGCTCCTTCTACTTTGTCCATAATGAAAAGGATGTAACGAATATCCACGTTTATTGTGCGTTGCAGGGCAGGATCAAAAACGATATCGCCGCTCATGGCTTCCCAGTTACCATCGAATGCCAAGCCAAGTAATTCTCCTTTTCCATTAAAAATTGGACTTCCGGAGTTGCCCCCTGTGATGTCGTTATTGCTTAGGAAATCGACATGCATATCGCCTGTTTTAGGATCGATGTAAGAACCGAAATTATTCTCTTCAATGGCTTTTTTGAGTTCGGGTGCCACGCAAAATTCAGGATTCGTTTCATTTTCTTTTTGCAGAATTCCTTTGGTGGTAGTGTAATAGCGATAGCTCACAGCGTCGGCAGGTTGATATCCTCCCACTGTGCCATAAGTCATGCGCATGGTAAAGTTGGCATCCGGATAAATTGCTTTCCCTTCTTGAGCAGCCATTTCCATAATGCCCTCTTCATACAATCTTTCTGCGTCGTTTAATTGAGCGCTGTAGGTATTGTAGTCTCCTTGTTCAAGCGCGGTAAAGGTGTTATGAACATCTTGTTCAAAGGCAAGAGCAGGATCATTTTCAACGTGTTTTCTACCTTTTTGTAGTTGACGGGTGAGTTTCGCCAATGAGCTGAAAGCTGATTTTTCGAATACGAAGGCTGCATATTTTTCTGAGCTCCCGTTGAATTTTTTGTCGATCACGGCATAAAAAGCAGGAAGGTCAGCCCTATTGACGGACTTTTTGTACAATTCGAGCAAGGCGGCTAAGGTTGCTTGATCGACTTGAGGATAATAATCTTTGTAAAGTTCTGATAATTTCATCATCAACGAATCCTTGGGGAGATTCTTTTTGATCAAACGATCTGCTTGACGAGCGATGATGGGTAGTTCAGCTCCGGTGATAAAGGATTCACGCAAGTAGTTTAGGGCACGTTGAGAAGGGAATATCTTTTGATAATCTACTTGAATGGTATTCAGTACATTGCCATACTTTTGTTTGCGTGCATGATCGCTGTTCACCCAATCGGTAAACTGTTTTTGTGCTTTTTCTTTATCTTCGATGATATGCAGCTTTTGAATAGCATTGTTCATCCCGATGCTGTTTTTCCAATAATTAGCGCTACGTGCAAATTTGCCGGCATAAGCTAAGTTAATGGAATCATTTTGATTCATGAATGATTTCCACACATTTTGTTTAACGCCGCGGACTTCAATCATTGCCATGTTGGCCGCATTCATTCGGTTGATGACTCCCCAAGACGTTAAGTAGCGGCTTGTTCGTCCTGGATTGCCCAATATCATGGTAAAATCGCCCGGCTGATATCCTTTATTTGAAATAACGGCAAATCGTTTCGGAGAATAAGGCACGTTCTCTTTCGAATAATCAGCAGGTTTTCCGTCTGGTGAGCAATAGACTCGAAAAACTGAAAAGTCGCCTGTGTGACGCGGCCACATCCAGTTGTCTGTTTCCCCGCCAAATTTGCCCACAGAAACTGGAGGCGCAAACACAAACCGAATGTCCTTGAAGGTTTCAAAAACAAATAAATAGTATTGGTTTCCTGCAAAAAAAGGTTTGACAATAGCATCATAATCAGTCCCTTGTTGGGCTTCTTTAGCTATCGATTGTTCAATGGAATCTTGTTTGTCCGTGCGAAGTTTGCCTGTCAGACTATCAGGTAATTGCGACAAAACGCGTTGCGTTACATCTTCCACTTTGACCAAAAATTTAACCGTAAGCCCCGGAGAAGGAATTTCATCAGCGAATGTTTTGGCTGCAAAACCATTTTTCAGATAATTGTGGTCCACCGTGCTTGCTTTTTGAATGGCATCGAATCCACAATGATGATTGGTAAAAATTAATCCCTGATTGGAAACCAACACACCGGAGCAACCTCCACCAAAAACAATAACTGCATCTTTGAGGCTTGCATGTTGGTCGCTATAAATTTGATCGGCTGTCAGCGTGCAACCCATTCCCTGCATTTTCTGGATGTTCAGTTTTTGAATTAAAGGCAACATCCACATGCCTTCATCGGCTTTGACCCCTGTTATGAGCACAAGGGATAGCATGATTAGAAATAGTTTTTTCATTGAAAAAATCATTAAATGTTTTGATTTTCAATTGGTTTAAGGTTAAACGAATTGAATTTTACTGAAAATTGTTTATTGTGGAGCAAAAGTAATCAATTATTTGAAGCCTACAAGGGTTGTTTTGTTTTTTATAATTCAACGTAGCCATTTTTGCCTGCGCTTATTTCTTTACACTAAGATTAAATAGAACTTATAGGACTCATTTTCTATTGATTATTAGGTATTTAAATGTCATTTTTTTTCACAATGATACAACTATTGGCTTACCTGACATGATTTCTCATCTGATCAAATGATTCAACAGTTCAATATCTATTGATTGATTTGTCCGATGGCACTCCATTATAAATGATTCATTCGTTTTTATCCGATTTGATGCTGTTCATTGCTTTTTTTGAACAGTGCAATAGAAGAAAAAGCATCTATTTCACTTGAGATATGAACTATTTTAAGATGTTTTGTGCCATTTTTAAAATGAAAAATGCGAAAATATATGGTTGTTTGACAATGATATAACTATGTTCTACAAAAAAACAGACAAAAAAAGTAAGGAATGATTTGGAACTGTAGGATAAAAAAGGCTACCTTTGCAACCGCTTTAACGAAGGAAGGTGTCTGGAGAAGGCACAATTGGAGGGAAGGCAAAAAAAGGATTGGAGGGTATTGCAGGAATAAGAAAAAGGCATTAACTTTGCAGTCCGTTTCGCTCAAGGGAGTGAAAGCAGCAGCGATCTTTGGAAGAATGAACAACAAATGTAGTATACA
>Ga0078972_1002701_pt1 | contig 57219 bp, 44 predicted proteins | sample YelNatPaOPGAMG01_FD_67568 | JGI IMG/M metagenome (GOLD analysis project Ga0078972, IMG submission 67568) | Hot spring thermophilic microbial communities from Obsidian Pool, Yellowstone National Park, USA - OP-RAMG-01 (SPADES assembly) (version 2) | ecosystem: Environmental > Aquatic > Thermal...
AGCGCGTCGAACGCCGCCGATAATGCCTCCCGATCAACACTCACACCGACACGCTATCGGGGACCACCGACAAAAAACCCCGCCCTGAAACCACTGAAACGGCAGTGGCAGAAGTTTTTTCGGAGCGGAACTACAGCGTCTCGTCCAGCTCGCCGAGCCGGTCGGTCAGCCGCAGGTTCTCCGAGTAGTCAACGGGGCAGCAGATCAGCGAGACCCCGTCGTCGGCCAGCGCGGCCCGCAGCGTCGGCAACAACTCCTCGGCGCTGTTGATCCGATAACCCTTGGCGCCAAAGCTTTCCGCATACTTCACCACATCGGGGTTACCGAACTTCACGTAGTAGTGCGCGCCGAGCTCGAGGTCCATCTTCCACTCGATGAGGCCGTAGCCGCCGTCCTCCCAGATCAGCACGACCAGCGGTATCCGCTCCCGCACGGCGGTCTCGACCTCCTGGGAGTTCATCATGAACGCGCCGTCGCCGGCGACGGCCAGCACCGTCGCATCCGGCCGGGCCAGCTTGACACCGAGCGCGCCGGGCAGGGCAAAACCCATGGTGGACAACCCGTTCGACACCAGGCAGGTGTTGCGCTCGTAGGTCGGGTAGAGCCGGGCCATCCACATCTTGGTGGCGCCGGTGTCGACCAGGACGACGTCGCCGCGGCCCAGCGCCGCTCGCGTGTCCGCCACCACCCGCGCCGGCGCCAGCGGGTAGCGCGAATCCTGTTGTCCCCGAGAGAATTCCTCGGCCAGCAGGCCTGCGCCGCGCGAATCACCAGCCGGGCCGAAGCGGTGGCCGCCGAGCGCGTCGGTGAGCGCGTCCAGCGAGGCGCTGATGTCGCCGATGATCCCGACGTCGACGGGGTAGTGCGCGTCCACCTCGGCCGGGAAGTGATGGACGTGGATGATCTTCTTGTCGGCCTGCGGGTTGATCCGCACCGGATCGAACTCCTGCAGCTCGTAGCCGACGGCGATCACCACGTCGGCGTTGTCGAAGCCGAAGTTGACGTAGTCGTGCCGCATGAACCCGATGGTCCCGATGCTGTTGGGGTGGTCGTCGGGCATGACACCCTTGCCGTGGAAGGTGCAGGCCACCGTGATGCCGAACTCCTCCGAGAAGCGCATCAGGGCCCGGGTCGCGTCGCTGCGGGCCGCACCGTGCCCGGCCAGCAGCACCGGCCGCTGCGCCCCGCGCAGGATGGCGACCGCGCGCTCCACCTGGCCCGGTGCCGGCGCGTCGGCGTGCACGACGTCGCGGCGCAGCGGCCTCAGGTCGTAGTCGGCGGCGTCGGCGTCGATGTTCTCGGGCACCGCCAGATAGACCGCGGCCGGGCGTTCGGTCTCGGCGGTCTTGAACGCCTTGCGGAACATCTCCGGAATGGCATGGACGGTGGGCACCGCGGCGGCCCAGCGGGTGATCGGGGCGAACATCGAAACCAGGTCGACGTACTGGTGGGACTCCTTGTACTCGCGGTCGTGGCCGACCTGCGCGGAGATCGCGACCAGTGGCGTGCTGTTGGTGGTCGCGTCGGCGACGCCGAGCTGCATGTTGATCGCGCCGGGCCCCAGGGTGCTCGACACGACCGCAGCCCGGCCGGTGACGCGTCCGTACATCTCGGCCATGAACGACGCGGCCTGTTCGTGCCGGGTGAGCACGTAGCGGATGCCGGACGCGGCCAGCGCCTGCACGAAGCGGATGTTCTCCTCGCCCGGCAGACCGAACACGACGGAAACACCCTCGTTTTCCAGGCACTTGACCATCAACGTGGCGGCTTTAGTCATCCGGCACCTCCCTCGTCGCCACGATAGTGGCAGGCTGGATATCGGAACCTTTCACACCTAACGCAGAACGAAGGATGTCAGCGTGCCCATCGCCACCATCAACCCGGCCACCGGCGAGACAGTCAAAACCTTCGCCCCGGCGACCGACGAAGAAGTCGACGCGGCGATCGCCCGCGCCTACGCCCGGTTCCAGGACTACCGGCATAACACCACCTTTGCCCAGCGTGCGCGGTGGGCAAACGCCACCGCCGACCTGCTCGAGGCGGAGGCCGACGACACCGCCGCACTGATGACGCTGGAGATGGGCAAGACCCTGAAGTCGGCTAAGGCCGAAGTTCTCAAGTGCGCCAAGGGTTTTCGATACTACGCCGAGAACGCCGAGAAGCTGCTGGCCGACGAGCCGGCCGACGCGGACAAGGTGGGGGCGTCCACGGCATACGTCCGCTACCAGCCGCTGGGGGTGGTGCTGGCCGTGATGCCGTGGAACTTCCCGCTCTGGCAGGCCGTGCGGTTCGCCGCGCCCGCCTTGATGGCCGGCAACGTCGGCATCCTCAAGCACGCGTCGAACGTGCCGCAGACCGCGCTCTACCTCGCCGACGTCATCGCCCGCGGCGGCTTCCCCGAGGGCTGCTTCCAGACGCTGCTGGTGTCGTCGAGCGCCGTGGAGCGCATCCTGCGCGACCCCCGGGTCGCGGCGGCCACGCTGACCGGCAGCGAACCGGCCGGCCAGTCGGTGGCCGCCATCGCCGGCGACGAGATCAAACCGACCGTGCTCGAGCTCGGCGGCAGCGATCCGTTCATCGTGATGCCGTCGGCGAACCTCGACGAGGCCGTCAAGACGGCGGTCACCGCCCGCGTGCAGAACAACGGGCAGTCCTGCATTGCGGCCAAGAGGTTCATCGTGCACACCGACATCTATGACGCGTTCGTCGACAAGTACGTCGAGCGCATGGCCGCGCTGAAGGTGGGCGACCCGACCGACCCGGACACCGACGTGGGCCCGCTGGCCACCGAGTCCGGCCGGGACGAGATCGCCAAGCAGGTCGACGATGCCGCCGCGGCCGGCGCCACGATCCGCTGCGGCGGCACGCCGCTGGACCGGGCCGGCTGGTTCTACCCGCCGACGGTGGTCACCGACATCACCCGGGACATGGCGCTCTACACCGAGGAGGTCTTCGGCCCGGTCGCGTCGATGTACCGGGCCGCCGACATCGACGAGGCCATCGAGATCGCCAACGCGACGACCTTCGGGCTGGGCTCGAACGCCTGGACCACCGACGAGGCCGAGCAACGGCGCTTCATCGACGAGATCGAGGCCGGCCAGGTGTTCGTCAACGGCATGACGGTGTCCTACCCGGAACTGGGTTTCGGCGGCATCAAGCGATCCGGCTACGGCCGCGAGCTGGCCGGGCTGGGGATCAAGGAGTTCTGCAACGCCAAGAGCGTCTGGGTGGGGTGAGCGTTCCCCGGGCCCGTCAGGCCCCCCGCTACGAGAGGGCGGCCAGCACCTTGGCGTCCTCCTCGGCGAACGTGTCCTCGAGCTGCAGCGGCGAGTAGTCGAGGTCGATCTCGCCGACCGGGCGGCCGCGGGCGTTGGAGATGGTGCCGAACCGCCGCATGCCCTTGTCGCCGGCGTACTGCAGCATCTCCTCCGGCGAGATGCCGAAGGGCACCTCGTCGCCGTAGATCGCGAACCCCTCCTCGGTGACCTTCAGCGCCAGCGGGATGAGCTCGTTCATGCGTGTCTCGAACACCTCCCAGTTGGCGTCGTCGGCCGCGATGTGGCGTCGGCAGGTGAAGGTGCCCCAGGCCATGTGGCGCCGTTCGTCGTCGCCGATGTGCCGGACCAGTTGCTGCATGCCGGGCAGGATGCCGCGGTCCACGCAGATCCGGTGCCAGGCGTAGTAGCCGGTGAGCGCCAGCATGCCTTCCACGATGTGGTTGTAGGTCACCGCGGCCCGGATCTGGGCGGCCGGCGACGCATCGGCCGACAGCGCGCTCAGGCACTCGGGCAGCTCGTCGTAGAACATCTGGCGGTAGGCCGGCAGCTCGTCGAGGTAGCGGTGCAGGTCCTCGGTGACGCCGACGGCGTCGAGCCACATGCGGAACACCTGCGTGTGCTTGGCCTCCTCGAACGCGAACTGCGTCAGGTACATCTCGTCGCCGAGCCGCCCCTCGGCCCGCATCGCGGACATGAACGGCTGGATGTCCTGGGTCACCGACTCCTCGCCGGCGACGAACTCCGCGCACAGCCGGATGGCGTAGTCGCGCTCCAGCTCGGTGAGCCGCTCAAAGTCCGCGCGGTCGCGGGAGAAGTCGAGGTCGGCCGGATCCCAGAACTTGGCGTTGCCGCCCGCGAACAGCTTCAGCGGCAAGCTGTTCCAGTTGAGGCCGCCGGCGGCCAGCGAGCCCACGTGTGTCCTTTTCATGTTCATGTGACCTCCTCGGATCGCGCCGTTGCGAAGTCGAGCGCGGGCGCGGGCGCCGCCGAGAACGCCGCCGCCAACACCGCGACGAGCCTGCGCACGGCCAGCGCAGGCTGCTCCGGGGTGGGGTCGTCGAGCCCCAGCACCGGATCCAGGCCGCGCAGGTAGGGCGCCAGCGCCAGGTGCGGGAAGATCATCAGCAGCAGCGACAGCAGCACGCCGGTGTCGGCGTCGGCACGAAGATCCCCGCGGACCTGCGCGTCGCGCACCAGCGGCCGCAGCACCTCCAGATAGTGGCCGTGGATGACGCCGCGCACACTGATACGGGCGTCGGTGTCCACCTCCAGCGTCGCCGCGGCGTGTAAGGCGCGCTCGCGGGGATGCTCGGCAAAGTACGCCACCCACGCATCCAGCAGATCGGTGAGGAACTCGAAGAACGGCCGCGTCGGGTCGAGCCGGACGATGAGCTCCTCGATCCGGGCACGCACTCGCTGGCTGGCGATCTCGGCGATGAACGCGTACAGGTCGCGCTTGTCGGCGAAGTACTGGAACAGGCTGCCCTTGGCCACGCCGGCCCGGCGCGCGATGACGTTGAGGCTGCCTCCGGAAAATCCGTGCGCGCCGAACTCGGACTCCGCGGCTTCGATCACCGCAGCGCGCCGAACGGGGTCGACGCGCGCCCAAGTCACCGTCGGCATGGCCGCTCTCCCCTCTGCAATGACCTGTGGTCATTGTAACGTGAGGTGCGTCACAGTCGAAAGGGCGGTGTGATCTCGCCGCAGCTCGACGCCCCGACGCCCCGACGCCCCGACGAACGGCGGCCCGCGCCGACACGGGAAGTCCGCAACCCGAGAAAGGCCTTCGGTAATGACGACACGAACAGCGATCGTGGACACCGCAGTCGACGCCGACACGTCTCGCCTGGTCGAACTGTTCAAAGACCTGCACCGCCATCCCGAGCTGGGATTCGCCGAGACCCGCACCTCGGGGATCGTCGCCCGGGAGCTGGCCGGGCTGGGTTTCGCGGTGAAGACCGGGATCGGCCGCACCGGTGTGGCGGCAATGCTGCGCAACGGCGCCGGGCCGACCGTCATGTACCGCGCCGACATGGACGCCCTGCCCGTCGCCGAAGACACCGGCCTGGACTACGCGAGCACCGTGCAGGTTGCCGGCCAGGACGGCACCCCGTCACCGGTCGCGCATGTGTGCGGACACGACGCCCACGTCACCTGGATGCTGGGAATGGCCAAGGTGCTGGCCGGCGCGACCGATGCATGGTCGGGTACCGCGGTGCTGGTCGGCCAGCCGGCCGAGGAGCTGATCGCCGGAGCGCAGGCCATGGTCGACAACGGCCTGTACGACGTGGTCCCGAAGCCGGATCACCTCGTCGGTATGCACACCGCGCCCGGTCCGGTCGGCATGGTGGCTGCCGGCGGCGGCCCGATGATGGCCGGCTCCGACCAGATGGACATCGTGTTTCGGGGTGTGGGCGGCCACGGGTCGATGCCGCAACTGGCCAAGGACCCGGTGGTGATGGCCGCCCTGGCGGTGGTCGAATTCCAGACGATCGTCAGCCGGATGATCCCCCCGCACGAGACCGCGGTGCTGACCGTCGGTTCGGTGCAGGCGGGTTCGGCGCACAACGTCATCCCGGACCGGGCGCTGCTGAAGGTCAATCTGCGCTGGTTCGAACCGCACGTGCGGGAGCGGCTGATCGACGGGATCAGAGCCGTCTGCGACGGCATCGCCCGCACCTACGGGATGCCCGAGGACCAGCTCCCGCAGGTCAGGCTGACCGGTGGGTCCACGCCGCTGGTCAACGACGCAAACCTGTGCGCCCGCCTGGCCGCGGCGCTGGGCAAGGCGATCGGGCCGGACCGCGTCCTGACCAACCTGCCGCCGGTGACGGCGTCGGAAGACTGCCAGTTGCTCAAAGGCCCATACCCCGAGATACCGCTGGCATACCTGTTCGTCGGCGTCGCCGACCCGCAGGTGTACAGCGAGGCGTTGGCGGCGGGGAAGTTGTTTCCGTACTCCCCGCACAGCCCGGACTACCGGGTCGACTTGGCGGCAGTCCCGTTCGGGACCAAAGTCGCCGGCCAGGTGATGCTCGAGCTGCTCGGTCGGTGAGCGGCTCTCCCCCGTGTCGGTCCCGGGTTGGCGCGGCTCACGGCCGCATCTCGTAGGCGCCGCTCATCGGCAGGACGTGTCCCTTCCAGACCTGCTCGTAACGCGCGGGGTCGTGCGCCGGACGGCGGAGCATCCGCATCGCAAAGCGGGCCTGCTCGTCCGTCGTCGCGGGCTTGTCGTGCAACTCGACGGCGTAGGCGTTGAAGTCCCGGACGAGCACGGCGAAGATTTCGTCGATCAGCGCGGCATCCGCCCCCGAGAGCCCGGCCTCCTCCAGGATGAGCTGCGCATAGGGCACCACGGCGAACAGTTGGCCGACGGCGAACGCGAAGTCGACGTCGCGCTGCTGCGCCGCGTCCGGGGTGGCCGCCGCCAGCATCTGCGCGAGCACGTCGATCTGCTCGCGCAGCAATGCCACGTTGGGCAGGTGGGCCCAGCCGTCGAATTGCGCGCGCCAATCATGGAAGCGCACCTTGCCCAGGCCCCCGGTCGGGCCCTGGGCGAACAGGAAGGTGTCGTCGGCGGCATCGTCGCGGCGGCCGATCACGGGCAACGCGGCATCCGGGGCGAACAGGAAATTCGGCATGAACTTGGCAAGCAGCCCGACGTTGATGTGGACGGTGCCCTCCAGCCTGGGCAGCAGGCCGATCTCGCGGGTCACGGTCTCGAAGAAGGTGTCCTTCTCCACGCCTTTGGCGGCGATGACGTCCCACAGCGCGGTCATCACCCGTTCGCCTTCGCCGGTCACCTTGGCCTTGGTGAGCGGGCTGTAGAGCAGATAGCGACGGTCGTCCGACGACGCGCTGCGCATGTAGTCGCAGGCCCGGGTGGTGACGAGCCGCATCGCGACCAGGCGCAGATAGGCGTCGGTGAGCAGCCGCCGCACGTGGGTGAAGTCGGTGACGACGGTGCCGTACAGGCGGCGGTTGGCGGCGTGGGTGATCGCCTCGTACATGGCGTGGGTGCACATGCCGATGGAGCCCCAGCCCAGGTTGTACTTGCAGACGTTGACGGTGTTGAGGGCGGCGTGGAAGGCGCCGGGGCCGCGGTGCAGGATGTCGGCCTCGGTGACCGGGTAGTCGCGCAGCGCGTAGTTGGCGACGTAGTTCTGCGAGTTCACCACGTTCTTGATGAGGTCGTAGCGCTCGTGGCGGGAGTCGGCGGCGAAAAAGACGTACTCGTCGTCCTCTGCCGAGGCGCCGGCGATCTTGCCGAACGTGGACACCATCCGGGCGACGTTGGCGTTGCCGATGTAGTACTTCTCGCCATTCGCCACCCATCCGTCCGCGCGGGGCGTCAGGACCATGTCGGTCTGGTACACGTCGGCGCCGTGCGCCTGCTCGGACAGGCCGAAGGCGAACACCTCGCCGGCCTCGAGCTGGGCGGCGGCCTTGCGCTTGGCGTCCTCGTTGTCGCTCATCCAGATCGGGCCCAGGCCCAGCGCGGTGACCTGGAAGGGGTACCAGTAGCTCAGCCCGTAAAAGCCGACGATCTCGGCGAACTCGCTGATGCGGTAGGTATCCCAGCGGCAGTCGTCCGACCCGTAGGCGCTCGGCGTCAGCAGCGAGGCGAAGATGCGCTCGCGCCCGATGAAGTCCAGGAAGTCGGAGTACCACACCCGGTCGTGGTCGTCGGCCTTGAGCCGCGCCCTTCCCCGCGACTCGAAGAAGTCGACCGTCGCGGCCATGAGCTCCCCGGAGCGGTGGTCCGGGTATTTGCGCTGGAGGTGATTGGGGTTGAGCAGCATGACGTGACCGTACTGCCAAAACGGCATCGCGGGGACCCTGTTGGTCAGGCGCCGGCCGACCTAGCATCAGTCGCGTGTCAGAACTCAATACCGCCCGCGGCCCCCTCGACAGTGCCGATCTGGGCGTCACGCTCATGCACGAGCACGTGTTCATCATGACCACCGAGATCGCCCAGAACTATCCCGAGGCCTGGGGCGACGAGGAACAACGGGTGGCCGACGCCATCACCCGGCTGAACGAGCTGAAGGCCCGCGGCGTGGACACCATCGTCGACCTGACGGTGATCGGGCTGGGCCGCTACATCCCGCGCATCGCGCGGGTGGCGGCGGCCACCGAGCTGAACATCGTCGTCGCCACCGGGCTCTACACCTACAACGACGTGCCGTTCTACTTCCACTACCTGGGCCCCGGCGCGGAGCTGGGCGGCCCGGAGATCATGACCGACATGTTCGTCCGCGACATCGAGCAGGGCATCGCCGACACCGGCATCAAGGCGGGAATCCTCAAGTGCGCCACCGACGCGCCCGGCGTCACCCCGGGCGTCGAGCGCGTGTTGCGTGCGGTGGCCCAGGCGCACAAGCGCACCGGGGTGCCGATCTCCACGCACACCCACGCCGGGCTGCGGCGCGGCCTCGAGCAGCAACGCATCTTCGCCGAGGAGGGCGTCGACCTGAGCCGGGTGGTCATCGGCCATTCCGGCGACAGCACCGACATCGGCTACCTCGAAGAGCTCATCGCCGCCGGTTCGTACCTCGGGATGGACCGGTTCGGCATCGACGTCATCTCCCCGTTCGAGGAACGGGTCGACATCGTGGCCCGGATGTGCGAGCGCGGGCACGCCGACAAGATGGTGCTGTCACACGACGCCAGCTGCTACTTCGACGCGCTTCCCGAAGAGTTGGTCCCGCAGGTCATGCCGAACTGGCATTACCTGCACATCCACAACGACGTGATCCCCGCGCTGAAGGAGCGCGGCGTCACCGACGAGCAGCTGCACACCATGCTGGTCGACAATCCGCGCCGCATCTTCGAGCGGCGGGGCGCGTACTAAATGACCCGGAGTGAGCCGGTCGCGCCGATCGGCACCCAGCTCGCGGCGCTGGCCCGCCTCGCCCCCGACGAACCCGCGGTCACCTGCGACGGTCTGACGCTCACCCGCGGCGAGCTCGACCGTTCGACGAACCGGCTGGCCCGCGCGTACGCCGAACGCGGCGTCGGTGTGGGCGACTACGTGACCATGGTGCTGCCCAACTCCGTCGAGTGGATCCAGGCCGCGGTGGCGTGCTGGAAGCTGGGCGCGGTGCCCCAGCCGCTGTCCGCGCGGCTGCCCGACGCCGAGTTGCAGGGCCTGCTGGAGTTGCGGCCGCCCGCCCTGCTGGTGGGTCGCGAGCATCCTGGAATACCCAGCGTGCCAACCGGTTTCGTGCCAGACTCTGCGCTGTCCGACGCCGCGCTGCCGGAAGCGGTGTCGCCGGTGTGGAAGGCGATGGGGTCGGGCGGCAGCACCGGCCGGCCCAAGCTCATCGAGTCCGGCGGTGACAGCCGGGTCCCGGCGGCCATCGGCTACCCCCTGGGCGCGCAGGAGGGCGACACCACCTTGATGTCGGTGCCGATGAGCCACAACACCGGGTTCACCAGCGCGACGATCGCGTTGCTGATGCGCCACCACCTGGTGGTGATGAGCCGGTTCGACCCGCACGAGTTCCTGCGGCTGATCACCGAGCATCGCGTCACGTTCCTGACGACGGTGCCGACGATCATGCAGCGGGTGTTGCCGGTCTACCACGCCGACCCGGGGGCCTACGACCTGTCGTCGCTCCGGCGGTTCTGGCACGTGGGCGCGCCGTGCCCGCCGGCCGTCAAACAGGCGTGGATCGAGCTGCTGGGGCCGCAAAAAGTATGGGAGCTCTACGGCGGCACCGAATTGCAGGCGCTGACCTTCATCTCCGGCGATCAGTGGCTGACGCATCGCGGCTCGGTCGGCGTGGTGGTCGCCGGACAGATGAAGGTGCTCGACGACGACGGCAACCCCTGTCCGCCGGGCGTGGTCGGCGAGATCTACATGCGGCCCACCCCGGGCAGCGCGCCGACCTACCGCTACGTGGGCGCCACGGCCAAGAGCCGCGACGGCTGGGACTCGCTGGGCGACCTCGGCCATTTCGACGAAGACGGGTTCCTGTACCTGTCCGACCGCCGGGTCGACATGTTCACCGTGGGCGGGCGCAACGTGTATCCCGCCGAGATCGAGAACGCGTTGTCGGCGCACCCGGACGTGTTGTCGTGCCTGGTCGTCGGCGTTCCCCACGAGGACCTCGGCCAGGTGCCCTACGCCCTGGTGCACACGGCCGACGGCGCCGCGCTGGACGAGGCGGGCGTGCAGGAGTTCCTGCGCGAGCACCTCGCGCCCTACAAGCTGCCGCCCACCCCCGAATTCATCGAGTTCGTCGACACCCCGTTACGCGACGACGCCGGCAAGGCGCGGCGCTCGGCGGTGCGCCTTGAGGTCATGGCGCGATCGCATCCGCCTCGGCATCGATGATCCCCTCCGTTGCGGCCGGCGCCCCGGCCGCCCGGTCGCGCCGTTCCCACCGGCGCAGCCATTCCCGGCAGGGCGACTCGACCAGGGCGTAACTCACGGCGGCGATCGCGAAGCCGAAGACCAGCGTCAGGACCAGCACCGCGGGCATCCGACCGGTGAACGGGAACGTCCCGATCACCGGGAACACCATGGCCAGCGCGGCCAGATGCCAGACGAACAGCCCGTAGGACCAGCGGCCCAGCGTGACCATGCCGGCGCTGCCCAGCAGCCGGTGCGGCGTGCCCGGCCGGTCCAGCACCAGCGGCGCCACCAGCGCGAACGCCACCAGCGAACCCATCGCGGTCTTCACCGCGAACTGCGCCGGGGTGCCGGGGACCAGACCCTCCGGACCGGCCAGCGGCGACGCCGCGACCAGGTAGGCGAGCACCGCGAACACCGCCATCGGCACCCGCCGGCGGGCCAGCCGGTGCGGCCACCCGACCTCGCTGTACACCCACTCAGCCAGCAGCATCCCCGCGGCGAACCAGGAGAAGAACGCCGGCGGCCAGTTCAGCGGGTTGGCGCCGGAATCGTTGTGCCCGGCCACTATCGGGGTCCAGCCCCACGCCCAGCTCAGGACCGCCAGCGCCGCAATCGCCGGCACCCGGCCCCCCGCGGGCAGGCGGCGGGCCAGCAGCGCCAGCAGCGGCAAAGCCAGATAGAACCCGACCTCGACAGACAGGCTCCACATCTGGGTCAGCCCGCCGGTCAGGGTGAGCGGCACGTAGATCTGCGTGAGCGTGAGGTTGGCCAGCCACACGGTCGGGCTGGCGTGGTCGGCGTCGGGCAGCAGAGTCAGGATCACCACGACCGCCACCACGTAGGCCGGCATGATGCGGACGAACCGCGACCGCAGGTAGTGCGCGGTGCGGGGGCGCCGCAGCTGATGGGGGTCCCCGGCACGCGCCGCCGCGACGTGGCCCCGCCACAGCAAAAATCCCGACAGCGCGAAGAAGACGGCGACGGCCAGGTCGAAACGGCTGAACAGCCGGCCGCCGACGCCGCTGGAGTGGCCCGTCTGGAAGGCGACGTGGGTGACGACCACACCGACGGCCGCGCAGGCGCGCATGCCCTCCACGGCGGGCAGGAAGCTACGGCTTCCACCCACCTGCCGGCCGTCAGTCATCATCACAGTGTGCCCGTGCTGGCTCGCCCCATCCTGGTACACCCCACTACCCGGTTCTCGCCGGTTCTCGCACCGCCGACTGCGGCGTCAGGTTCCTCCGCCGCGGCCCGATGATCTGCTGTTAGGGTCAATCGGGTTTGCCTGCTGCTTGGTCCGGCCGGCGAGCCCGGGGAGCAGCGGGGGCCTCAATGGACCAAGAGGAGGGCACAGCAACGTGAACCGAGCAGTCATGTTGCGATTCGCCGCGTGCGGGGTGATCGGGCTCGGAGCCGCCCTGTTGATCGCCGCGCTGTTGCTGTCGACGTACACCAGCAGCAGGATCGCCAAGATTCCGCTCGATATCGACACCACGCTGGTCAGCAACGGCGCGGGTACCGCGCTCGACCTCGGGTCCCTGTCCACGGAACATCTGGTGACCAACAAGAACGTGCCGCTGGTCGCCCAGCAGCAGATTACCGTCGAGTCGCCCGCCAACGCCGACGTGGTTACGCTGCAGGCCGGGTCGACGGTCCGGCGCACCGACAAGCAGAAGGACAGCGGGCTGCTGTTGGCGATTGTGGACACGGTCACCCTCAACCGCAAGACGGCCATGGCCGTGTCCGACGACACCCACACCGGCGGCTCGGTGCAGAAGCCGCGCACCTTCGGCGACGACAATCCGCCGGCCGCGATCCCGCTGCGCCACGACGGCCTGTCCTACCGGTTCCCGTTCCACACCGAGAAGAAGACATACCCCTATTTCGACCCGATCGCGCAGAAGGCGTTCGACGCCAACTACGACAGCCAGGACGATGTCAACGGCCTGACGACGTATCGGTTCACGCAGAACGTCGGCTACAACGGCGCCGGCAAGCTGGTGGCTCCCGTCGTCTACCCGTCGCTGTACGCCGGCAACGAGGACGGCAAGGTCACCGCCTCCGCGGCCATGTGGGGCGTGCCCGGCGAACCCGGCGAGCAGATCACCATGACCCGCTACTACGCCGCGCAGAAAACCTTCTGGGTGGACCCGGTGTCGGGAACCATCGTCAAACAGGCCGTGCACGCGAACCACTATTACGCGCGTGATCCGCTCAAGCCGGAGCTCACGCTGGTCGACTACAAGGTGACCTCCAACGAGGACACCGTCGAATCCCAAGTCAACGCCGCCCGCGACGAGCGCGATCGGCTCGCGCTGTGGTCGCGGGTGCTGCCGATCACCTTCACCGCGGTCGGCTTGATCGCGGTGATCGGCGGCGCGCTGCTGGCCACGTTCAGCCTGCGCACCGAGAGCGCGCTGACCGATCCCGGCCTGGACCGCGGCGAACAGGAGTTCTTCGGCCGCGGCGCCGACGGACCCGTGCCGGGGGCCGAAGCCGAGACCGAGAAACTGCCGACCCAGCGTCCCGATCTGCGTCACGAGCCCGCCGACCCGGACGCGCCGACCCAGGCGTCCGAGGAGCCGGCCGACTCGGCGTCGCCCCCGCCCGACAAACCCCCGCCCGACAAACCCCCGCCCGACAAACCCGCGCCCGAGCGGGAATAGCCCGGCTCGGCCAGGCCCCCCGTGCGCTGGATCCGGCCCGGGTACGCGCTGGCCCTGGCGCTGCTGGTGACGGCACCGTTGCTGGGGCCCGGGTATCTGCTCCTGCGCGACGCGGTGTCGACGCCGCGGTCGTACCTGTCCGACGCCGCCCTCGGATTGACGTCGGCGCCGCGGGCGACGCCGCAGGATTTCGCGGTGGCACTGGCCTCGCGGCTGGTCGACGGCGGCGTCGTGGTGAAGGTGCTGCTCGTCGCGGGGTTGTGGCTGGCGGGATGGGGTGCGGCACGATTGGTCGACACGGCGCTGCCGGCGGCCGGCGCGGCCGGCCAGTTCGTCGCGACCACGCTGGCGATCTGGAATCCGTACGTCGCCGAACGGTTGCTGCAGGGGCACTGGAGCCTGCTGGTCGGCTACGGCTGCCTGCCCTGGGTTGCGACGGCGATGCTCGCGCTGCGGTCGTCCGGAGGCGGCGCGGGCGCGTTTTCCGCCTTGGTCTTCTGGATCGCGGCGGCCGGCCTGACCCCGACCGGGTTGCTGCTCGCCGCGGCGGTCGCGCTGGTGTGCGTCGGTGCGCCGGGCGCGGGCCGCTCGCGCCGGCTGTGCGCCGCGGCGACTTTGGGCGCCGCGCTGGTGGCGGCGCTGCCCTGGCTGACGGCGGCGGCGATGGGATCGTCCTTGACCGCCCATACCGCGGCCAACGCGCTCGGCGTCAGGGCGTTCGCGCCGCGCGCCGAGCCCGGCCTGGGCACGCTGCTCAGCCTGGCCAGCCTCGGCGGTATCTGGAACGGCCAGGCGGTACCCACTTCGCGGGCAACACTTTTCGCGGTCTTCTCGGCCGTTGCGTTGCTGGGCGTGGTGCTGGCCGGTGCGCCGGCGGTGGCGCGCCGGCGGGCCACCGCGCCGCTGCTCGTGCTGGCGGTGGTGTCGGTGCTGGTGCCGGCCGCGCTGGCGACCGGTCCGGGTCTGCGCGCGCTCGGCGCGCTGGTCGATGCCGCGCCGGGCCTCGGCGTGCTGCGCGACGGGCAGAAGTGGGTGGCACTGGCGATGCCCGGCTATGCGCTGGCGGGTGCTGGCGCGGTGGTGACGCTGCCCAGGTGGGTGGGGCCGCTGAAACCATCAGCCACCGCCCTGGTGGGCTGCGTGCTGCTGATCGCGGCCCTGCCCGACCTGGCGTGGGGCGTGGGCGGCAAGGTTGCGCCGGTGCGCTATCCGCCGGGGTGGGCGGCCGTGGCGGCGGCGGTCAACGATCGGCCCGGCGCCCCGGGAACCGTCGCGGTGCTGCCGGCCGGGACCATGCGGCGCTTTTCGTGGTCCGGTCCCGCACCGGTGCTGGACCCACTGACGCGGTGGGTGCGCGCCGACGTCCTCACCACCGGTGACCTGGCCATCTCCGGGGTCGTCGTGCCCGGGGAGGGCGCCCACGCCCGCACGGTCCAGGACCTGCTGCTGGCCGGGCCCGACCCGTGCGCGGCGGCCCGCGCCGGTGTGGGGTGGCTGGTCGTCGAATCCGGCAGCGCCGGTGACATGGGCGCGGCCCATCGCACCCTGGATGCGCTGACGCCGGTCTACCGCGACAACCAGATCGCGCTCTACCGGGTCGGCGGCGACACCGCGGGGGCGTCCGGGGCCCGGCGCGACGCGACGTTGGCCGCGCACCTGGCGTGGCTGGCGCTGCTGATCGCCGGGGGCGCCGGCGCGGCGGTCGGCGCGGTTCGGCGCCGCCGCGGCGAAGGTGCCGGCGTCGAGGCCGCCCTCGGCGACACATAAACCATGACGGCGACACGCCGGGAGACGTCGCACAGGATTATGTGTCGCGGGGCGGCGCGCCGTCAGATGCCGACGCCGACCAGACCACTGACGAGTCGGCCGGCCTGTACCGCTTCCAGCACACCGCGCATCGCGGTCGCGCTCTGCGCCCAGGAGAACTCACCCGTGCGGGTCTGCGCCTTGGCTCCGAGTTGATCCCGCAGCACCGGATCCGACAGCAATTCCCCGAGACGGTCGACCAGCTCGGCGCGATCGTCCACCAGGATGCCGGTCACCCCGTCGACGATCGAGTCGGACAGACCGCCCGAGGACCGGTAGCCGATGGTGGGCACCCGGTGTTGGGCCGCTTCGACGACCGCCAGGCCCCATCCCTCCTTGCGCGACGGCAGCACGTGCACCCACGAGCTCTGCAGCACATGGTGTTTGGTGATGTCGTCGACGTGGCCGTGGAAGACCACCGCGTCGGCGATGCCCAGGGAGCGCACGTGGTCGACGAGCCGCTGCCGCCACCATCCGTCGCCGACGATGTCGAGGCGCAGACCGGGTATGCCCGGTCTGCGCCTCCGCAGCTCCGCGACCGCTTCCAGCGCGTCCTCGATCTGCTTGTGCGGCACCAGCCGCGACAGGACCACCACCCGCGGGGTCGCCGCCTGCGGGCCGGACAACGACGCCGCCGGCGCCTCGTCGAGGCCGTTGCGGACGACCGCGATCCGCTCGTCGGCCACCCCGAGGGCGACCAGGTCCCGAGCCGACGGCAGCGACACCGTGAGGTACTGGTTGCGCCGGTTCAGCCACGGTGACAGTTTCGACTCGACGAACCAGCCCACCCGGCCGAGCACCGGCCCGGCCACCGGCCACTGCTCGCGATGGCAGTGGTGGACCAGCACCACCACCCGGCGGCCGTGCACCAGCCGGGCCAGAAAAGGCAGACCGTTCTGCGCGTCGACAACCACGTCGGGCCGCGTCCGCCGCAGCCGGGGGAGCCCCAACCGCGCCCCGGCCTCCTGCACGGCCATCGCCAACAGCGCCCACACGTACACCGAGTAACGGCCACCGGCACGCACGATCCGTACGCCGTCGACCACCTCGCGGCGTGGCGCGCCCGGATAGCGGGCGGTCCGCAGTGTGACGGCGATACCCGAGCCGGCCAGCTGCGCGCCGATGCGCTGCAGGTAGGCCTCGCTGCCGCCGCCCTGGGGGTGTCCGGTGTCGCGCCAGCACAACAGCAGTACTGAGCGCAGGGAAGACATCGAGTTCAGCCTAGCCGGGCGACGATGCCCGCCGCGCAGCGGCGGGAGGAGGAGACCGGCCGTGCAACCCAGCCGGGCGACCAGTGTGACGCGCGGCCATAGGGTTGGCCGGTGGCCGTCACCGACATCTTCGCCCGCCGGGCGACGCTGGCCCGCTCGCTGCGGCTGCTGTCGGCGTTCCGCTACGAGCAGCCCGACCCGCCGCGGTTCTACCGGGCCCTGGCCGCCGACACCGCGGCGATGGTCGGCGACCTGTGGCAGGCGGCCCGCGGCGAGGTCCCGGCCGGCCGCACGCTGCTCGACGTCGGCGGCGGACCCGGCTATTTCGCGGCGGCCTTCGAGCAGGCCGGTATCCGCTATATCGGCGTCGAGCCGGACCCGGACGAGATGCACGCGGACGGCCCCGCGGGGGCCGGGGCAAGGCCGGGCGGGCGCACGTTCGTACGGGCGTCGGGCATGGCGCTGCCGTTCGCCGACGACTCGGTGGACATCTGCCTGTCGTCCAACGTCGCCGAGCACGTACCGCGGCCCTGGCAGCTCGGCGGCGAGATGCTGCGGGTCACCAGGCCGGGCGGACTGGTGGTGCTGTCCTACACCGTGTGGCTGGGCCCGTTCGGCGGCCACGAGATGGGGCTGACGCACTACCTGGGCGGCGCACGCGCCGCCGCGCGCTACGCCCGCAAACACGGCCACCGGCCCAAAAACGACTACGGGTCGTCGTTGTTCGCGGTGTCGGCCGCCGACGGCCTGCGGTGGGCCGCGAGCACCGGCGCGCTCGTCGCGGCATTCCCCCGCTACCACCCCCGTTGGGCGTGGGGGCCGACCTCAGTGCCGCTGCTGCGGGAGTTCCTGGTCAGCAATCTGGTGCTGGTCCTGTCACCGCAGTAATGAAACATGTTCTCGTTTTGCTTTCGCTTGGGTAGGGTGACGCCCATGAGCGAGAAGACCGAATACGACAAACTGTTCATCGGTGGCAAGTGGACGGCGCCGTCGACTTCCGACGTGATCGAGGTGCACTGCCCGGCCACCGGGGAATACGTCGGCAAGACGCCGCTGGCGGCGGCGGCCGACGTCGACGCGGCGATCGCCGCGGCGCGCGCCGCGTTCGACAACGGCCCCTGGCCCACCACGCCGCCGAAGGAACGCGCGGCCGTCATCGCCAACGCGCTCAAGTTGATGGAGGAGCGCAAGGACAAGTTCACCGCGGTCCTGGCGGCCGAGACCGGTCAGCCGCCCACCGGCATCGAGACGATGCACTGGATGAGCTCGATGGGCGCGATGAACTACTTCGCCGGCCCCGCGGCCGACGACGTGAAGTGGCGCGAGATCCGCAACGGCGGCTACGGGCAGACCATCGTCTACCGGGAGCCGATCGGCGTGGTGGGCGCCATCGTCGCGTGGAACGTGCCGCTGTTCCTCGCGGTCAACAAGCTGGGTCCGGCGCTGCTGGCCGGCTGCACCGTGGTGCTCAAGCCGGCGGCCGAAACTCCGTTGAGTGCAAACCTTCTCGCGGAGACCCTGGCCGAGGCCGGCCTGCCCGAGGGCGTGCTCTCAGTGGTGCCCGGAGGAATCGAGACCGGCCAGGCGCTGACCTCCAACCCAGCCGTCGACCTCTTCTCCTTCACCGGCAGCTCCGCCGTCGGCAAGGAGATCGGCCGCCGCGCCGCGGACATGCTGAAGCCGTGCACGCTGGAGCTCGGCGGGAAATCGGCGGCCATCCTGCTCGAGGACGTCGACCTGGCCTCCTCCATCCCGATGCTGGTGTTCTCCGGGATCATGAACACCGGGCAGGCCTGCGTGGCCCAGACCCGCATCCTGGCCCCCCGCTCGCGCTACGACGAAATCGTCGACGCGGTAAGCACTTTCGTGCAGGCGTTACCGGTCGGCCCGCCGTCGGACGCGGCCGCCCAGATCGGGTCGCTGATCTCGGAGAAGCAGCGCGCCCGTGTCGAGGGCTACATCGCCAAGGGCATCGAGGAGGGCGCCCGGCTGGTGTGTGGCGGCGGCCGCCCCGAGGGCCTGGACGGCGGCTTCTTCGTGCAGCCCACGGTGTTCGCCGACGTCGACAACAAGATGACGATCGCGCAGGAGGAGATCTTCGGCCCGGTGCTGAGCATCATCGGATACGACACCGAAGAGGACGCGATCAAGATCGCCAACGACTCGGTGTACGGCCTGGCCGGCAGCGTCTGGACCACCGACATCGACAAGGGGATCAAGGTCGCGGAGAAGATCCGCGCCGGGACCTATGGCATCAACTGGTACGCGTTCGACCCCTGCTGCCCGTTCGGCGGCTACAAGAACTCCGGCATCGGTCGCGAGAACGGGCCGGAAGGCGTCGAGCACTTCACCCAGCAGAAAAGCGTGCTGATGCCGATGGGTTACACCCTGGAGAGCTAGGCCGGGCTGACCGCCCCGCACGCCGAGCGTGCACTCACTGCGAGATTTCGGCCCGGCTCAGATTCACGGGCTGACGTCTCGCGCCGAGTGCACGCTCGGCTTTTTCGGCGTTCGCCAGCCCGATGATTATGCGAGACACCATAGAAACCGGCCCTAACCATGCGCGCCGAGCCGCCATTGTGACGGCCGTCTCACCGGTTTCCGGTGGTATGCGGGTTACTTAGGGAATGAAAGTTGCTTGCTGGACAAATGTCTTATATGGTTCTCAGCATAGTCAAAGGCCACACACGGCCGGGGAGTAAACCATGTGGATCATCGAGCTCAACGTCGCCGGCTACCAGTTCATCCGTGCGCTACCCGACCTCAAGCGGCGGCGGTTCCGGTTCGGTCCGCGTAGCATGCCTTGGCCGGCACCCCGGCATTCGCACGCTGCATGACGCCGGCCACGGGAGGTACGACAGTGCCGACTAACAGGCTGACCACCACCGACAAAGCGCCCGACCGTCCCGCCGCGAAGCGGTGCGACACGCGCATGAACATGTTGATCAGCGCCGCCGAGGTGATGCGGGAGCGCGGAGCAGCCGGGGTGACCATCGACGAAGTGCTCGCCCGCAGCGGGGCGCCGCGCGGCTCGGTGTACCACCACTTTCCCGACGGACGCAGTCAGATCCTCAGCGAAGCGCTACGGTACTCCGGCGATTCCATCACCGCGATGATCGACGACGCCGCGGGCTGGGGCGCGCGGGCCCTGCTGCGCGAGTTCGTCGAGTTCTGGGAACGTCTGCTGACCGACGGAGACTTCGGCGCCGGCTGCCCCGTGGTGGCGGCCGCGATCGGCTCGACCGACGAAGAACGCGCGCTGTCGACGGAGGCCGGTGCCATCCTCGGCCGCTGGTGTGCGGCGATGACCCGGGCGTTCGTCGCCGACGGCTTCGACGAGGACGACGCGGCGTCACTGGCGGTGATGTCGATCGCCGCGCTGGAGGGCGCGATCGTGCTGTCCCGCTCGACGCACAGCATCGACCCGCTCCACCATGTCGGCGATCACATCGAATTCCTGATCAAGGCAAAGGAATTCGTTATCCGCAACGGCCTGCCCGACAAGCGCGACGGCTGATCTCAGTCGCTGGCCGGCAGCGGCTTGACCTCTTTGAGCTGCAGCGGGGTCGTGCCGATGCTCAGGCTCCCGGCGCCGGGCTTGGTCACCAGCACCTCGGCACCGTTGTCGTCGACGTAGCGCTTGCCCATCACGGTGCCCCCGGCGAACGCCGGGTCCGGCTCGCCCGACCGCTGCGCGCCGATGGCCACCATCGGCGCGCCACCGCAGCGCAGGTCGTCGAGGCTGTCGGCGCTGCGGACCACGATGACCTGGGTGTCGCACACCTGGCTGGCGAGACGGGTTCCGTTCTTGATCATGCGTGCAGTCCTTCCAGCTTTTCGATGATCTCCCGGCGCAGCACCTTGCCAGTGGGGGTGGTCGGCAGCTCATCGCGGAACACTACCCGGTCCGGGGTCCGCGACCCCCGCAGGTTTTTACGCACGAACTCGCGCAGTTCCTCGGGGTCGGGCTCGCACCCCGGAGCCGGCACCACCACGGCGACGATCGCCTGGCCCCACTGCGGATCCTCGACCCCGACCACCGCCACGTCCCGCACGTCGGGGTGCTCGACGAGCACCTCCTCCAGCTCAGCGGGGGCGATGTTCTCCCCGCCGCGGATGATGGTGTCGTCGCTGCGCCCGCCGATGAACAGGTAGCCGTCCTCATCGACCATGGCGATGTCTTTCGTCGGGAACCAGCCGTTCTCGTCCAGCACGGAACCGATCCCGGTGTAGCGTCCCGAGACCTGCTCGCCGCGCACGAACAGCTCGCCGGTCTCCCCGGGACCGAGCACCGTGCCCTGCTCGTCGCGGATCTGCACCTCGACGCCGGGCACGGGCCGCCCGACCGAGCCCAGTCGCCGGGACCCGGCGGCGTCCGGCGCGGACTGCGCGGCGCGGTGGTCGTCGGGGGTGAGCACCGCGATCGTCGAGCTGGTCTCGGTCAGTCCGTAGGCGTTGACGAACCCCACCCCCGGCAGCAGTTCCAGCGCCCGGCGCACCAGCGGCAGACCGACTTTGGAGCCGCCGTAGGCCAGGTTGCGCAGCGACGGCAGGCGGTGGCCGTCGGTCTCAAGCGCGGTGACGATGCGGTCCAGCATCGTGGGCACCACCGTCGCCGTGGTCACCCGCTCGGCGTTGACCAGCCGCACCCACTCGCGCGCGTCGAAATTGGGCAGGTAGACCATCGTGCGCCCGGCGTACAGATTGGACAGCGCGGCGCTCACGCCGGCGATGTGATACGGCGGCACACAGATCAGCGCGGCATCGGTGGCGGCGGCCGACTCGAACTCGACGCTGCCGGTCACGTAGCTGGTGAGGTTGTTGTGCGTGAGCTCGACGGCCTTGGGTTGCGACGTGGTGCCGGATGTGAACAGCACGACCGCAACCGAGTCCGGGTCGGCGAACTCCGCCGGGTTTTCCGGGGGCTCGGCGCCGCGCGCGGCGGCCAGGAAGTCGTCGGAGACCAGCACCCGCTGCGACGCGTCCCCGATCATGTCGCGGTAGCGGCCGTCGACGATGACCAGCGGTGCGGGGAGCCGCCGGATCAGGGTCTGGATGCCGTCGGCCGACAGCCGGTAGTTGACCGGGGTGAACGCCACCCCGGCGCGTGCCGCCGCGAAGATCAGCACGGGCAGCATGGCGCCGCCGGTGCCGACGTACGCCACGTGCTCGGCGCCCGAGGCCGCGATGACGCCCGCGCCGACGTCGGCGAGATCGCTGAGCTGCTGCGTCGTCAACCGCACGTCGTCACAGACGACGGCCGTGCGATCGGGGTTGCCCGACACGGCCATCTCGAGCAGCAACGAAATGCTCATCCTCGATCTTTCTGATCACCGGGCGTTTTCGGATCACACCGAGACTCTACGAACATAGTGTATCGGGGATCAGGAGCCCGTCCAGCGCGGAGGACGCTTCTCGGCGAACGCGATGGCGCCCTCCTTGGCATCGTTGGACGCGAACACCGGGCCCAGGATCTTCATCTGTTCGGCGAACATGGCGTCCGGGCTCCAGCCGCGAGACTCGATGATGATCCGCTTGGTGGCCGCCACGGCGAGCGGCCCGTTGGCGGCGATCCGCTCGGCCAGCGCGATCGCTGTGTCCAGCGCCTGGCCCGGCTCCGCCAGCGCGTTGACGAGCCCGAGTTCGTGGGCGCGCTCGGCGGGCAGATTGTCCCCGGTCAGCGCCAGCTCCATCGCGACCGCGTAGGGGATGCGCTCGGGCAGCCGCAGCAATCCCCCGCCGCCGGCGACCAGACCGCGCTTGACCTCGGGGATCCCGAACGCCGAGTCCCTCGACGCCACGATCAGGTCGGTGGCCAGCGCCAGCTCGGTGCCCCCGGCCAGGGCGTATCCCTCCACCGCGGCGATCAGCGGCTTGTCCGGCGGACGCTCGGTGAAACCCATGCCGCGGCCTTGAACGACGGGAAGTTCGCCCCGCGCGAAAGCCTTGAGATCCATTCCGGCGCAGAACGATCCGCCAGCGCCGGTGATGATCCCCACCGACAGACCGGCCTCGGCGTCGAGCCGGTCCATCGCGTCCGCCAGGCCCCGGGCGACCGCGGCGTTGACCGCGTTTTTGGCCCTGGGCCGGTTGATCGTGATGATCAGGATCCGGTCCCGTTGCTCGACGAGGACTTCGGGTTCTTCAGTGCCGGCCTGTTCGTTCCCTGTGCTCACGGTGCGCCGAAGCTCCTTACCAAGTCGGTGACTGTTCCCGACTGATGGTAACCGTCCCCGAGCGTCACCCGGAAATGGCATTGGCATCCGCCGAGAGCCCCGTTACCACTCCCCGGGGTGCCCGCGGGATCAGGCCGTGTTCACGCTTGGGCCATCGCGGTCCCGACGACCGTCAGCTCCTCGGCAATCCCTGCGGCGCGGCGGATTTCGATGAAGTCGGCGACCATGGCATCGGTCACCTCGTGGGGATCTTCGAGGGTGGCGCCGTCGGACAGCACCGAGATGTTGAGCTGGTCGACGTAGCTCCACACCGTGATGTTGAGGCCGCTGCCGGCGGTCAACGGACCCACCGAATAGATCTCGGTGACCAGGGCCCCGCCGACCCGGCCGCGCTCGCGGGGACCGGGGACGTTCGAGATGTTCAGGTTGAGCACCTTGTTGTGTCCCTCCCGGCCGGACGCCCACCGGAAGAAGGATTCCGTCGCCGCCGGCGGCAGGTAGGAGGCCCACCGGCTGACCAGTTCGGGGCCCATGAGCTGGTGGCCCTCCTTGGCCGAGATCGCGTTCTCGTGGCAGGCCTGGACCCGCCCCGGCGGATCGTCGATGTCCACGGGCAGCGCCACCAGCATTCCGGTGAAGTAGTTGCCGGAAATGCGGTCCGGGGAGAAGTCGAAGCTGACCGGCACCGACGCCAAAAGCGGATCGGCCTTGCCGTCGTAGCGCAGCAGCATGGTGCGCAACGCACCGGTCGACATGGCCAGCACCATGTCGTTGATGGTGCCCCCGAGCCGCTTGCCGGTCTCCTTGACGTCGGCGAGCGCCAGCGTGGCGGTGGCGAACCGCCGCTCCGGGGTGATCTTGTGGTTCATGAAGGTCGGCGGCGGCTCGAACGGCCGGGTCAGCTCCGGTGACAGCTTGCGCGAGCTGCGGCGCACCCGGCCCAGCCCCTCAGCGGTGTAGCGGATGGTCCGCGGCAGCCTCCCGATGTGACGCAGGTGATCGGCGAACGCCGAACCCACCAACCGGCCCGTGGTGGGCGCCGGGTCCGGCACGTAGGGGCCGCCTTCGGGCCCGGGCTGCAGGTCCATGCCGCGGGCCATCAGGTTGGCCGAGGCGACGCCGTCGGCGAGCGCGTGGTGGATCTTGCCCACCACCGCGATCCGGTTGTCGGCCAGGCCCTCGACGAAATACATTTCCCACAAAGGCCGTTCGCGGTCCAGCGGGGTGCCGGCGATGCGGCCGATCGCCTCGTCCAACTCGCGACGGCCACCCGGCGCCGGCAGCCGCCAGGGACGGATGTGGTGGTCGAGGTCGACCTCGCAGTGCTCGCGCCACATCGGGTGGTGGAACTTGAACGGGATCTCGACGAGCTGATAGCAGAACGGTTCGAGCTTGTTCAGCCGGCCGCCGATGACCTGGCGAAAGGCGTCGATGCCGAAGTCGCTTCTGTCCGCGCTCAATTCGATGACGGCGACCTTGATCGTGTGCATGTGCACGTTCGGCGTTTCGCTGTACAGCAGGACCGCGTCCCAGCCGCTGAGCCGTTTCACCGCTGCCCCTTGCCCATACGGCGACGATACTCAGCGGCGGCCTCAGATGACCTCTTTTGCGCCGATCCGGGCCGTGGTGCGATGGACCTGGTTGAGGAACAGCGCCGTCGCGTGCGCCATCCCGCCCGCCCGTTCGCCGTCGATGAGGTCGAAGCCGTGGCCGGCACCGGGCAATTCGACGTAGCCGACCTTCGAGTGCGACGCCGCGCGCAGCCTTTCGACGAAGCTGCGCGCCTGCACCACGGGGATCACGGAGTCCTTGCTCCCGTGAATCACCGGGAACGGCGGGGCGTTGCGGTGCACCCGCGCGATGGGCGACGCGTCGCGGTACAACTCGGGGTGGCGGCCGATCGAGCGTTTGACCACCACCCGCTCCAGGAAGTCGACGAAGCGGGCGCGCTCGGGTGTGGAGCGGTCCTCCCAGTCGTAGCGGCCGTAGATTCCGACCACCGCGTCCACGGAGGTGTCCGCCCCTCCGGCAGCTTCTCCTGGTGTTGCGGGTCGCCGGGGGTCAGGCCGGCCAGCGCGGCCAGGTGCCCGCCGGCCGAACAACCCGCCACCGCAACGAAATCGCGGTCGCCGCCGAACTTGTCGACGTTGGCGCGCGCCCAGGCGATGGCGGTCTTGGCGTCGATGATGTGGCGCGGCCACCGGTGATGCGGCGCAACGCGATAGTCGACGGCCAGGCACACCCAGCCCTGCTCGGCCAGCCGCGACATCAGCGCCGACCCCTGCCCCACGCACCTGCCGTGCACCCAGGCGCCGCCGGGCAGGAACACCAGGACGGGCGCGGGCCGCGCCGGCAGGTCCTTGCGCCGCCAGACGTCGAGGACCTGCGCGGGGTGGTCGCCGTAGTGCACCGCACGGCGATGGAGGTAGCGGTGCTGGCGCAGCGCGTCCCAGATCGGCGGGGTCCGGTCCGCGGCCGGCCATTCGCCGTCGAGGTCCGCCGTGGGCACGACTTCGCGCAATGCCGCGACGGGGACGTCGCGCATGTACTGCCGGTCGCGCCGCCGCGTGTCCCGGATCCCGGGCGTCAGGAGGTCTTTCGCCATCGCGGCGAGGGCTTCCGGTGCCTGCCGCACACTCCAGACGCCCATCGCGGCGACGCCGCCCAGGGGTTCCAGGTGCTTGCCGACGATCGGGAGCGATGCCCCCGCGACGCTCAAGGCCAGCGCGTAATCGCCCGGGCGGGCCCGTAGCAACCATTTCACGCACGATGTCGTGCTCGGGACCCTCGCCGTCATCACGCGAGGGTACCCTCGCGCACTCCACGGAAACTGACGTTTGCGTCGAGGGCGTCCGGCCGGGCTACCGGGCCGCGAGGCTCGCGACGACCCGGGCGCCCACCAGGCGGACGTCGGTCAGCGTCAGCCCCACCTGCGCGGCCAGCGTCTCGGCGCTGTCGACACCGACGGATGCCCAGCGGAACCAGGGCCCGATGTCGCCGGCCGACTCCAGGCGCACCCAGCGCACCCGGATCCCGATCGCCTCGGCGTCGAACTCGGCGACGCAGCGCCCGCCGCGGCCCAGCAACTCGGCGGCGCGGCCCAGGATGCGCAGCGGGTCTCCGCCCAGGCCGATGTTGCCGTCGACAAGCAGAACCGTCTGCCATTGCCCCGTTCCGGGCAGCGGCTCGAAGACATCGCCCAGCAGGGCCGGCGCACCGCCGCGACCCGCCAGGCGGATCGCGGTCGCGGATCGGTCGATACCCAGCGCGGGGACCCCCCGCTGAATCAGTCGGGCCACCAATCGCCCCGGACCGCAACCAAGTTCGATGGTCGGCCCGTTGCACAGCTGCGTGACGGCTTCGTCGAAGTCTTCGTCGAGGGCCTGATCGGGTGCGGCCGACTCACCCGGCGGAGACCGGACACCCAGCCAGCGGTGAACCGGCAGCGGGCGCACCTCGCCGTCCTCGTGGCGGATCCAGCACCGTTCGCCGCCCAGCGCCCGATCGTAGAGATGCCCCAACACTTCTGTCCCTCGCATCCTGCCCGAACCGCCGGCCCGGGCGCATGGGGCGCCCGTCGGGAGAGGTTACGACCAACCCGCACCGCCGACATGCCGGCCTGTACGCGGCCGTCGGCACTCCCACCGATACCCCGATCTTTGCCCGACCAACCCTGAGCCTGCCACAGCCGCACGCCGACGGCGCGCGGTGGTTCGGCGCGCGGGGTCACCGGATCCGCCGGCTCGGGCGGCCCGCCGCGTGAGCGATACTCGACCCATGCCCAACAGCGACGTTCACCCCGACCTGCGCAAAGTCGCCCGTCTCACGCCTCGGCACATGATCGGCCCGCGGACTCTGCGGATCATGCGGGCGGTGGCGCGGCTGCGCGGACGCGGCGGCGCCGGCGACGTCGAGGTGATCGACCTGGGCCCGGGCAGCGGCGTGCGGTTGTTCCGGCCCGTCGGCGTTTCCGGGACGACGCCCGCGCTGCTGTGGATTCACGGCGGCGGCTACGTGCTCGGCAGCGCCGAACAGGACGACCCGGTGTGCCGCCGGTTCAGCACCCGCCTGGGCATCACCGTCGCGTCGGTGGAATACCGTCTGGCGCCCGAACATCCCTATCCGGCACCGCTGGAGGACTGCTACGCGGCGTTGACCTGGCTGGCCGAGCTGCCGTCCGTGGATGCGCGGCGGGTGGCCATCGGGGGCGCCAGCGCCGGCGGCGGGCTCGCCGCGGCCCTGGCGCTGCTGGCCCGCGACCGCGCGGAAGTCAGCCCCCTGTTCCAGCTGCTGGCGTATCCCATGCTCGACGATCGCAGCTCGGCGTCCGGCCATAATCCGAACCACCGGCTGTGGAGTGCGCGCAGCAACCGGTTCGGGTGGGCGGCGTATCTGGGCGGTGCCGACCCGCAGGTCGCCGTCCCGGGCCGGCGCACCGACCTGCGGGGGCTGCCGCCGGCGTGGATCGGGGTCGGCACCCACGACCTGTTCCATGACGAAGACCTCGCGTACGCCGAACGGCTGCGGGCCGCCGGGGTGGCGTGCCAGGTCGAGGTCATCCCCGGGGCGTTCCACGGCTTCGACATGTGGGCGCCCAAAGCCGCAGTGTCACAACGCTTTTTCGACGGCCAATGCGACAGCTTGCGTGCGGCGCTGACCGCGGTGGCCTGACCGCCGCTCACATCGCGAAGTAGGCGAGCTCGCCGCCGATGACGGTGGCCGCGACCATGCCGGCGTCCAGCTCGGCCAGCACCGTGGCCGGCGGCTCACTGAGCACGCAGAGGTCGCCCGGCTGCCCGGTTTCGATGCTCCGGGACCGGCCCGGCCGCTCCGGCCGGCCGAGGAACATCGTCACGGCCCGGCGCGCCGACACACGTTCGCCGGCGTTGAGAACGACGCCGCTCGGCGTGGTGCGGTACACGGCGGCGCGCATCGCGGTCCACGGGTCGCCGTGGCCGAACGGCAGGTCGGTGGACAGCGCCACCGGCACCCTCGCCTCGAGCAACGACGCGACGCGCCAGAGCTGCCCGTGCTCGGCGACGGGGACGTCGGCGAGGTACTGGTCGCCGCGCTCGGCGACGAAGTTGGGCTGCGTCACCACGGTGACCCCGAGATCGGCGAGGTCGGCCAAGGTGTCGTCGGGCACCATGGCGGCATGCTCGATCCGGTCCAGCGGATGGCTCCCGGCGGCGCGCAGGGCCGCGATCGCCACCACCAGCTGGGCGGCGGTGACGCAGTGGACGGCGACCGGCCCGCCGGCGGCGTGGCGTTCGCCGATCCAGCGGGCGAGGTCGTCGAGGTCGAGGCGATCTTCCCGCAGGATTCTCTTGCCCGGCGACAGGAAGCCCAGGCGCGGCCGGAACTCGCCGCGGCGCTGCGCCGACGACAGCGACTCCATCTCGGCCGGATCGAGGTCGGGGGTGGCGTCGGTGACGCCGGTGACGCCGTAGGCGGTGATGCGGCGGCTGAGCTCGGCCAGGTCGCTTTCGCGCCGCAGCACGGCGTCCGACCAGCCGCGCTCGCCGCTGCGCAGGCGCCCGTCGGGGTGCTCGGCCAGCCCGACCCGGCCCAGCGCCGCGGAGTTGAGGATCCACAGCGCGCCGCTGCGGTGCTGGATGCGCACCGGGACCGTGGGCACCACGGCGTCCAGGAAGCTGCGGTCCAACTCCCCGGCGACCGATTCGTGGTATCCGATGGCGCGAATCCATCCGTCGGGACCCGGCGGGGCATTGGAGAGCAGTCGCCTCAGCTCGGTGTCGGTGCGCACGCCGGGCGGCCCGACGAGAAACGAGTCCAGCGCGGCGGCGGCCGAGCGGACGTGCACGTGGTGGTCGTGGAGTCCGGGCAGGACCGTGCCGCCGTTGGCGTAGAGGACGCCTTCCCCGTGCCGGGCGGCCAGGTCGCCCGGCGGCGCGCCGACCTCCCGCACGAGCTCGTCCACCCTGATGTCGACGATCCTGCCGTCGAGCAATGCCGCTTGCTTGATCAGCATGCCGGGCAACGTCTTTCGGCGACCAGACGGCGTACCTCGCCGTTGTCGGCGCCGAGTTCGGCCGCGGGCAGGCACGCGGCCGGCGGCCGCGGTGGCGGCGCCGCGCAGGGCGACACCGACGGCTCCGCCGGCAGCGCGGCATAGGTCGCGGCGATGCCGGCCATCGACACCCGGATCAGTTCGCCGCCGCCCCGGCCCAGCGCTTCGGTCACCGCCGAGGCCGCCTCCAGACCGGTCAACGGATCGGCGACCGCGTCCGCGCAGAAGACCGGCCCCTCCGGCCCGGCGCCGACCAGGCCGCCGCCGACCGCGGCATCGTCCCCGAACGCGGGCCGTCCGGGCTGATCGTCATATCCGCTGACCTGCAACCAGATTCGGCCCGCTCTGGGCGCCACGTGCCCGGGCCCGAGCCCGCGCCGCGCCAGGGCCGCCGGGCGTGAGCCCTCGATGACGACGTCAGCGGCCGCGAGCAGTTCGCGCAGCTCGTCGGCCGCGCAGTCGAAATCCACGGCATAGGAGAGCTTTCCGCCGTTGATCCAGTCGAAGAAGGCGCGGCCGCCCGCCCGGGTGCCGTCCGGGCGGCGCGGGCTCTCGACCTTCACGACGGTCGCCCCGGCGCGTGCCAGCAACTGCCCGCACAGCGGGCCGGCCCACATCGAGGACAGGTCGGCCACCAGCAGGCCCGGCACTCCGCGGGCGGGCGCGCGCGGGCCCGTTCGGCGGATCCGGGGCGCCGTGGGCGCGACCTCACCAAGTCGGGCTGCCGGAATGTCCAGCAGGGTGGCACGTTCGGTGATCTCCGACGCCGGACGCGTTGCGGCCCAATGCGCGAGCGCCGGCCACGGGTCCTCGGGCACGTCGTCGGCCCGCAGCAGCGCCGGGACGGCCGCGAGGTCGTCGGGCCGAGACAGCGTGAGCGCACACCAGTCGTCGCGGGCCGCCAGCAACCGCGTGGCGCCGCCGGCCGACACTCGGCCCCCGCGGGACAGTCCGAGCAGCGCGGCGCGCCCGGTCAGCAGTCCGGCCGCATCGACGGCCACCCCCGTGCGCGCGGTGACCGCGGCGGCCACCCGCCCGGCACGGCCCAACACGTTCGCCCGGGAGAAGTCGGGGGGGCCGTCGGGTCGCCCGGTCAGGTAGGCCAGCCCGCTGCTCCCCCAACTTCTGGGCCACACGTCCGGTGCCGAACTCACCCCACCATGGTGCTCGCAGGGTGCCGGGCCCGCGGCGCAAGGGGCGAGTCGGTCACGACGGCGATGCGCCACCGAGTGCTCACGTCCCGGCCCCAGGGACCGGGGGATTGCTTCTCTTTCAATAAGACTAAACGAATTGTTTTGGTGCTGTTAAAATACTTCTGGTACGCGCTCGGCCTCCAACGCATCCGCCGCTCTTGACGATGACCGGGCCCGGCGGAGGCGTGGGGCGGGATCCCTTGCGCCCGTCGGCTCGCCCGATCCGACCGCGGTGGGCCCGGTCGTCGAGACGGCTGACGCAGTCGCGGCCGCTCCGGCGACCGCCCTGACGAAGCCAACCGCGTGTTTGCCCGCTGGCCGAGCCCGGGCCCGCGTATATCGGGTCCTCAACGCCCGCGATGCGGTGCTTCCACGCGGCTTGTTCTGGCCTTACCTCGGCGCCGACTCAGGTGCAGCAGGGCCCGGGGCGCTTCCGACGCCCCGCGCCGCGAGGTCGCTGGGGTGTCCCGTGACATGCCGGCGGCCGGGGGGATCCGATCACGCGGCGTGACCGGCAGACCCGTTGAACCCGCCGGACCCTCCGGACCCGCCGGACCTCGGACTGCCTGCGGCGCGACCGAGCGAGCGCGCAGCGGCGGGCAGCGCAGCGGTCGACATCAGATGCCGTTGACGCAGCTCACATCGGCGCGTGCCCAAACCTTGAGGCGGAACGGTGCACCATGGGGCGGAATTGTGACTTGGAGCATATTTTACTTGTGTTTTACAGATAATAGGTTTTAATCAGACCGGCTGCGTGTACTCTCAGTGGACTACGGGTCGTCGTCATCGCTGACACATGGGGCCTCGGGAAGGCAGTCGCACAACCTCCAGTGCTGTGCGACTACCAGGTGTCACCAACCAGGCAGGCGGTTTCGGATGCAGTCACGCAGGCAGGTGAGTTGCGGGCCTCGGTGGACGCGTTCACCGGGTCGGCTCGGTGACTCGCATGCGCCTGGGCGGGACAATCTCTGGTGCGGTTGTCGCGCGCTCACGGCCCGCGCGACGCAGGAGTGCACCGCCGTTCGGGGCTTGACATGATCGACTTTGGTGCCCTGCCGCCGGAGGTCAACTCCGCGAGAATGTATGCCGGCCCCGGCGCCGGTTCGCTGTCTGCCGCCGCGGTGGCCTGGGACAACTTGGCCGCCGAATTGAACTTCGCGGCGGGCAACTACAGATCAGTGGTCACCGGTTTGACCGCGGGACGATGGCTGGGCCCCGCGTCGCTGTCGATGGCATCCGCATTCGGACCGTATGTGGCATGGACGGTCGGCCTTGCCGCCCGCGCGGCGGAGTCTGCCGGCCAAGCCAGACTCGCCGTGGAGGCCTACGAGGCCGCGTTCACGATGACGGTGCCGCCGACCGCGGTCGCCGCCAACCGGGTCCGACTCGCGACATTAGTTGCCACCAATTTTTTCGGCCAGAACTCGGCGGCCATCGCCGCCACCGAAGCCGAATACGGCGAGATGTGGGCGCAGGATGCCGTGGCCCTCTACGAATACGCCGCGCATTCGGCCATTGCTTGCGAATTGACGCAACTGGTCCAGCCGCCGCAGGTGGTGAACCCGGCGGGGGCGGCCACTCAGGCGACGGCGGTTGCCAACTCCGCGGCGGCATCGCCGGCACAGCAGCTGTCGCTGACCAACCTGGTTTCCTCGATTCCTTCCATGCTGTCGGCACTTTCGTCGCCCGCTTCGACCCTGGCGGGCCTCACCGGCTCGTCGCCGGGTTTCGAGGTGGCGGCCTACGCATTGCCCTCTTGGTCCATGGCGGCGGCAACCCCGGTCTACGCACTTTCCTCCATCCTCGGAATCGCCCAGAGCGGACAGGGTTTGGCGGGGGCCTTCACCGCTGTGGAAGGAGCTGCGGAAGGTGCGGCCGCCGAGGCGGCCGGGGCGGCCGCCTCGGGAGCCGAGGCGCTCGGATCGCTCGGCCCCGGACTGTTGGGGAGCCTGGGCACCGCGACCTCGCTGGGCCCCTTGTCGGTGCCGGCGAGCTGGACGAGCGTCATTCCCTCGGCCCAGATGATCGGCTCCGTCACCCCTTTGTCGGACGCCGGCCTGCACGGAGCCGGCATGTCGCCAAGCGTGCTGGGCGCGGCACCGCGCGCCGCCATGGCTGGTGCCGCGAGATCGGTCGGGCCCCGGTATGGCAACATCCCCACGATCATGGCACGCCCTCCCTCCGGCGGATACGTGTAGGCCGGGCGATGACCACGGACCGGCTCTTTCCCCGAGCACATTCAGCAGTGGCCACAGCCGGCGGCTTCGTCGACGGCGGCGGTTCCCCCCGCTACTCGTGGTCGCGGCGCCAAGACAAGCAATCGTGCGTAGTCAGCTGTCACGCCAGCGGCGGGCAGGTGCCGGCTGGCGAGCACGGGATCCGCTGGCATGGAGAGGACTTCGGCGTCGAATGGCCCCTGGCGACGAGCCGATTGGCGGCGGTAAAGAAGGCGGCATCATGCTGATCGCCCCCACCGGAGCCCGGCGCCGCTTTGAGATGTCATCGCATCGCCAACCGCGGGAAAGCATCGACATGATCCCCGACACGCGGCCCGCTGCAGTTGTGCGAATGGCCCTCAGCGGCAGCATCGTTGAGCGTCGCGAATTCGACGAGGTGTTGTCGGTCATCGCCTCCCGGCTGCTATCGGCATCAAGTGTCGGCTTGGCGGTGGGGTCGGTCAATCTCGACCACCTGGGCCATTTCCACAACGCCAGCGCGGCGCCCGTCGGCGCGCTGGAATGGCTGTTTCTGGCCGACGGCATGCCGATCGCCTGGCGAGGCCGGCTGCTCACCGGCAAACGGTGGCCTCGAATCACCGGCACAGACCTGCTCCCCAGCGTGCTGCTGTTGGCCGAAAGGACCGGTCAGCGGGTCGGCTTCTTCGGCGGCAGCGTCGAGACCCACCGCCTGCTGTCCGGTGTTCTGCGTGAACGTTTTCCGGCGCTTGCTATTTCAGGAATGTGGGCGCCGGACGCACGCAGCATCGCGTCGTCCTCCGCCGAGTGGGCTGCGGCGATCCGCAGTGCACGCACCGACATTCTGATCGTCAGCCTCGGCAAGCCACGGCAGGAGCAGTGGATCGACCAGCACGGCTGCGCGTCGGGTGCCCGGATATTCCTGCCGTGCGGCGCCGCGATCGGCCACTTGGCGGGCGACGTCAAGCGGGCTCCCGGCTGGATGCAGGACTGCGGACTCGAATGGCTGTTCAGGTTGATCAACGAGCCCCGCCGGCTGGCGCGTCGCTATCTGCTGCATGGTCCCATCGCCTTACTTCGCGTGACACGGGCGCAGCTCATCCGCCACCCGGGCGCGCATCACGCGGTCACGCCGGTCGGCGCCTGCGCCGACCCGTCCGACACCGGCCAATTTTGGGTGCAGTCCGAAACGACGAGTGTGTAGACACAGGTTGACGGTGATGACCTCAGTAATCCAGCGGCCGACGAATGGTTCACCGGTCAACTCGTATCCGACACCGCCGCAGGGTCGAAATACCGGGCAGCGCTGGCAGATCCGGTATTCGCACCGGATACGTGCCACCGATTCGCTGATCGTCTGCGGGTCGGTGATGCTCGCCCAATACCTGCGGTTCGGCGCCTACCCGGAACTTTCGGGTTACCCGGGCCCGCTGATGACGCTGTTCTCCTTGGTTTTCATCGGTCTGTGGCTGTCGTGTCTGACGATATTCAGAACCAGGTCGACGCACGTCATCGGAGCGGGGATCGACGAGTATCGACGCATCTGCAGCGCGTCGTTCTGGACGTTCGGAATCATCGCGATGGTGACGCTCCTCGCCAGGATCGAGCTGGCCCGCGGCTATCTGGCCGTCGCACTTCCCGTCGGCACCATCGGACTGCTGAGCAGTCGCAGCATGTGGCGCAGATACATCTGCGGCAGGCGTGAGCACGGCGAGTACCAGACGGCGGTATTGGCGATCGGACACCGGCGCGAAGTTTCACGCATGGTCCATGAAATGCAGTGCAATCCAGGCGACGGTTACGTCGTCGTCGGGGTGTGCATACCGGGATACGGTCCCCCCCGCGGCGAATCCCTGACCGCCGGAGACCGCGAAGTACCCATCCTCGGTGACGAATCCCACGCGCTGGATGCGATCACCTGCTGCGGTGCGGACGCCGTGGTGGTGACCCAGACGGAGAAGTTAGGGTTCCACGCGATCAGAGACCTGATGTGGCAGTTGGAAACGACGGATGTGGACCTCACGGTGTCGCCGGGGGTCGTCGACGTCGCCGGCGCACGGTTGACGCTGCGGCCCATCGCCGGATTCCCGCTCCTGCATGTCGAGAAGCCGCGATACGAAGGGACCCAGCGGTTTCAAAAGCGCGCGTTCGACTTCTTCTTCGCGCTGGCAGCGCTCTGTGTAACGTCGCCGCTTCTGGTCGCCTGTGCGATCGCCATCAAGCTGACCAGCAGAGGACCTGTCTTCTACCGTTCCGAACGCATTGGTCTCAACGGTCAGCCCTTCACGATGCTGAAGTTGCGCACGATGGCGACAGGCGCCGACGCCCAAGTCGACCGTCTGCTGCACCTCAATGAGGGAGCCGGCGGGGTCCTGTTCAAAATGCGTGAAGACCCGCGCATCACACCCGTCGGCAGAGTTCTGCGCCGGTTCAGCCTCGACGAACTGCCCCAGTTCATCAACGTGCTGAAACAGGAGATGAGTGTGGTCGGGCCACGGCCGCCATTGCGCCGCGAAGTCGAGAACTACGACCGTCATGTCAATCGGCGGCTGCTGGTGAAGCCGGGCGTCACCGGAATCTGGCAGGTAAGCGGCCGTTCGGAACTTTCCTGGGACGAGTCGGTCCGGCTGGATCTGTCCTATATCGACAACTGGTCGATGGCGGGCGACCTCATGATCATCACGAAAACGGTGAAAGCGGTATTAGCAGGCCGCGGGGCATACTAGGCCTAAGTGGAGTAAAACATGCGGACCTATGACTGGAACAGCTCAGCGCAGCAACCGATTCACCCTCCGGTTTGCCGGTCGCCGTTTCTCGCGCCGCCACCGTGTCCCCAACCCCCGCGCAGGTACCGCGGCCGCGTCGGCGCAATCGTCGGAGCCGCCTTTCTGGGCGCCGGGATCGCGATGCTTGCCCTGTTCTCGCGCCTGCAGAGCAGCGACTTCAGTTCCCAGGACAGGCACTATCTGGCGGTGATCCGCAATCCCTGCGAACACGGCGAGGTCCTGGACACGACTCGTTGCAGCAGTTGGGGCCAGCAGCGTTGGCGCTGGCCGGATGACAGAACACTGGTCAAGGATGCAAACGACGTCTGCGCGGCGGAGGCCGGTGCCCAGCGGGAGGAGAAGATCCGGACCGGCGGCAGCTTGATCGCGGCACGCCATCCCGCTTTCTTCGATTTGCAAGTTGGGGTGGAGGAGGTCGCCGCGCGCAATGTCTATTGCCCGAACGTGATTGCGCCCGCCGGTGAGAGCCCCGACCTCGCTGCGGCGACCGAGCTCACGGGGAAGCCGTGACGGTTTCTGCCACCTACGCAGCCTTCGTGCCACGCCGCTGCCCCTACCACCGCTCTGCGAGCACGCGCACTGCCGGCGACGGCGGCCTGGCCGCGAGGTGTGGGCCGGCTTCGATGTAGGCATCTCGGCGGCGCCCGCGCAGAGTCCGGCGTCCAGGCCATGCCGGCCGCACCGCCGGTCATCACCGTATGTCGGCGACCGCCACGAATTCGTGCAGCGCGCGAGCACCTTCTGGTTTATTAGAGGTGCAAGCCGTCTGTGCAGGCATCCAGAACGCGAGGTGGGCCCCGGTCATGACTGAGCCGACCGCACCCGGAACGGGCGCGCCGGCGATACCCGTCGCGCGGCTGGCCCATGCGTTCTCGGTCCAGCTGGTCTGCCGGGTACTCGGGATGCTGGCCTCGGCGGTGTCGGTGGCGATGACCGCGCGGTTTCTGGGTCCCGGACGCTACGGCCAGCTGACCGTGGCGGTCGCGTTCGTCGGCATGTGGATCAGCCTGGTCGACCTCGGTATCGGTCGCGTGATCGTGCGCCGCGTCGCCGCCGGGGGCGCCGACCTCGAACGACTCGTGCGGGTCTACAACGGACTGTCCCTGGTGTACTGCGTGCCGCTGGCGGCATTGGCAGCGGGCTCCGGGTTGCTTCTCTATCACGATCACGACGTGCGCGTGATGCTTGTGGTGTTGTCGGCACAGCTGCTCATGTTGACGATGACGACCCGGCTGGAGCCAGTTTTTCTGGTCACCGTGCGGTTTTCCGCGGTGGCCATCTCCGACCTCGTCAGCCGACTGGCCACGCTGGCCGCGGTGACTTTTCTGGTGTTCGAACGCGAGGACGTCATCTGGTTCGCGGTCGTGCAGCTGATTCCGACAGCGTTGCAAGTTCTCATCCAGAGCCATGCGGCCGGACGGCACGTGTCGTTGCGACCGGTCTTCGCGCCGCGGGAGGCTGCTGATCTGTTGCGGGACAGCTTTTTTCTGATGGGGGTGACGGTAATCACCGTCCTGTACTGGCGCGTCGACGGGGTGATCTTGTCTTTGGTGAACACGCATACGGAGGTCGGCGTCTACGGGCTGGCCTTCTCGATCGCGATCAACACCCTGATCGTGTCGGTGTTCTTCCTCAAATCCACACTTTCGACTGCCACGGAGCTGTTTTCGCGTGATGTCGTGGCATTTGCCGGGTTCATCCGCCGCAGTGTCGAGTTGATGTATTTTCCGGCGGTCCCGATCGCCGTAGTCGGCGCGTTGGTCGCCGGACCTCTGATCGCATTGTTCGGCAGCCAGGCGTTCGTGGAGCGCGGCGCGCCGACGCTGACGTTGCTGTTGACCGCAGTGGCTCTGCGCTTCGTCACCACCACCCTCGGCGAGGGTCTGTTCGCCAGCCACCACCAGCGGTTCTGGTTCGGTTTGTCCGCCGCCACTTTGGCGATCAACGTCGTGCTCAACCTGGCTCTCGACGGCAGGTTGGGCGCCGTGGGGGCGGGTGTCGCATTGGTGTGCACGGAAGCGTTCAACATGACCGTCGCCAGCTGGTGGCTGCGCCGCCAATGCGGTTACCGTACGCCGGTGCTGTTCTTGCTGCGGGTGCTGATACCGACGGGAGCGAGTGTCGTTGTGACGGAGCTCCTTTCGGGTCAGCACGTGGTACTGGTTCTGGCCGCCGCCGCCATCGTCTACCTCGCCACCAGTGCGGCCGTCGGCCCGCTCACCTGGTCGACGATGTCCTCCCTGCGCCGGATGCAGGCGACGCCATGACCCGTCGGGAGCGGGCCTACATGACCCGTCGGGAACGGGCACAGATGAAACGCCGGATGGACCGCGCCTATCTGCGCCAACCGGCCCGCAGCGGCGTCGCGCCGCATTCCGAGCGCCCGCTCGCCGTCCTTATCGTGTCCCACGCGCCCCACGAACTGCTCGAGATGTGCCTGAGCAGCGTCGCCGAGCAGGTGCCCGAACTGCCGGTTTACGTCCACCACAGCGGCGCCGACGCAGATCCCCGTCGCGCGCAACTCGCCACCCTGTTCCCCACGGTCCACTGGGTGCCGCAACCGGCAAACCTCGGCTCCTCGGCAGCGTTCAACGCGTTGGTGGAACAGACGCCGGGCGGCACCGACCTGTTGTTGCTCCATGCCGACTACCGCCTGCAGAGCCCGTTGGACCGCACCCGTGAGTTGCTGCGCCGGCCCGGCGTGGCCGCCGTTTCGCCGATGGTTCGTGACGACGCCGCACCCGGTCGGGAGCCGTGGGACTGCGCGACACGTCGCCGGACACTGATTCGCTCGCTGGTCGCGGCCGCGGGCTACGCCGAATCGCTCCGCGGCACCCCCGTGTCACACCTTCATGCCCGGCAGCCTCCCGAATCCGAAAGCATAGAAGGCTCTCTGAGCGCCAACTGCCTGGCGATCAGTCGGGCGGCGTGGGACGCGATCGGCGGCTTCGACGAGGAATTCCTCGGCCACGGTGAGGAAGCCGATTGGCAGGACCGTGCCCGCAGGGCCGGTTGGCGCATTCTGCTCGCCGACGAACTCGGGGCAGTCCGCGCTCAGCCGGCGCCCGGCGTGGTCGGGCGCGGAAACGATTCCACGGTCGGTCGCCTAGCGGCTGGTCAGCGCCGCGACCGGGACGTGGAACGCACCAACACCGCCCTGCTACTCGAACACCAGGCCGGCGTGCACGCCGCGGACCTGTTTCTGGTCGGCACGACGCTGTTGGAACGACTGCAGCGCCCGAAAACAGCTGTGCGGGTTCGTGATCGCCGCCGCACAGACCTGCCGGCGATCGTGATCACCACCAACCGCCTCGTCTACGGGGGCGCCGAGCGGCAAAAAGCCCTGCTGGCCGCGGAATTGGACCGCCGCGGCTACCCGGTCACCATCGTGTGCATGCAACGCTTCGGCCCTTTGATCAAGGAAATTCCCCGGGGCGTGCGCGTGGTGCGCCAGCCCTGGTGGGCGCCGTTCGTCGACCTGCCCACGGGTCCGGCGGTGCTCATCAGTGGCGACACCAACACCGAGACGGGATTCGCGACGTTGTGGCGCACGGTATCCCGCGATCGGCGCTGGTTGGTCGCTCCGCATGTCCCTCCCGAGGAGGACCGGCCGATCTACTCGAGGCCGCTCGCCGGTGCGATGTGCCGTGCGGACGGTTTCGTCGCACTGGCACAACGTCATTGGGAGATGCTTACGGCTACTCACCGGCTCAGCGGACGGTGCTTCACCGCACCCAACGGCGTCGCCGAGACCGGCTCGCCGACCCCCCATGTCCGGGCGGCCGGCGAGCCGCCACACCTGGTGATGCTCTCCCGGATCGTCGAGCACAAAAACCCGCATCTGTTGATCGACGCGCTGGGCGGCCTCACCGATGCGCGGTGGAGGCTTTCGATCTTCGGTGACGGCCCTGATCGGGAGCGGTTGCAGGCCCTCACCCCCGCCGGGCTGCGAGAGCGGGTGCGGTGGTGCGGATGGTCAACGGGCCCGGGACCCGCACTGGACGACGCCGATCTGCTCTGCGTCCCGAGCCGCTCCGAGGCATTCCCGCTGGTGATTCTCGAGGCCATGGCTCGGGCCGTTCCGGTTGCCGCGTCGGCGGTCTGCGCCGTTCCGGAGATGCTGGATTTCGGAGCAGCCGGCTTTGTCGTGGAGCCCGTGTCGGTGTCGGGATGGCGCGAACACCTGGCCCGGATCCTGGCAGACCCCGCCATTCTGCCGTCCGTTGGCCTTCGCGGCTTCGAACGCATGCGCAAGCACTACACGGTGGGGGCGATGACCGACGCCTACCTCGACGCCGTCAACGCCGTACTGTGAACGCGTCTCGAGTGCTGTGGCTTTCGCCGTGGATGCGGTCGCTGGCGCGGGTGCAGGCCGAAGCTCTGCGCCGCCGGGGAACCGACGTACTGTTGGTGACCACCGACCAGCATCCGGAGTCCGACGCCGCGCGCGACTACGAACTGGTGCTCGACCCGGGTTTACGAGCCGCCGCGTCGTGGCCCGCTATCTTCTCGGCCCGGCGGCGCGTTCGCGCATTTCGACCCGACGTGGTGATCACCGAACTGGTGCGCGATCCCCGCTGGATCGCGCTGGCCGGCCGGACACCGCGGATTCAGCTGGTGCACGACGCCGGCCCGCACGACGCCATAGAACAGCGGCGGGCCTACGAACCGGTGATATTCGACCGATGGGGCGCCCGCTCGGCCGCCACCCTCAGCTACAGCGAGTACGTCGCAGCCGCCGTCGCCACTCGCCGCGACGTAGCCGGCACGCGTGTGTATGTGTCGCCGCTCACCAGCGACCTCGACCCCACGCTGGTTCCGCCGCTGGTGGGGCCGCAAGGACGGCACGGCTTCGCCATGGTCGGCCGGCTCTACCCGTATAAGAACGTCGATGTCGTGCTGGCCGCCTGGCAACGACACGTCGACGGCGGCGGCTGGCGCGGCGACGACCTCGCGCTCATCGGCGACGGACCTGGGTACGAGGGCGCCCTGCCCGAACACACGCACCGGCTCTCCGGCTGGTACCGCTACCGCGACGTCGTGGCGCTACTGGCCGCCGCGAAAGGGTCGGTCACCCACTACCGGCGTGCCTCACAAAGCGGCGTTCAGGTGCTCTCGATGCAGCTGGGCGTGATGCCGATCGTCTCCCCCGCCGGCGGCCTGCCCGAATACCAGCCTCCTGGCTGCCCGCCTGTCGGTGTGGACGACGTGGCCGGGCTCGCCGCCACCTTCGATGCCCTGGCAGACCCGTTCACCGCGGCGAACCAGGGCGCCGCGGCGGCGCGCCACTACGCGCGCCGATTCGCCGTCGACCGCGTCGTGGATCGCTTGCTGGACGTCATCGCCGAGGTGCTGGCCGGTGCGGTGTGACGGCAACATCGGCATACCCGTTCACCCCTTCTGGGCGACCAGCGCGACATTGTCCGAGAAAAGACCGAGCTTGCACAGCAAGGTGCCACACCAGCGGCGCAACGCAGACGCGGGCAACAGCCCCAAAATCTTTTCGACTGACGACTCGATCCGCAGGAAAAAGAATCCCAACTTGTCAGAGTCAGCGAAATTTCCGGCGCCCAGGATCGTCACGAGCACACGAAATCTCCGGGGCACGAAACCACAGTGGACGGAGACGAAACCGGCCCGCCGCACCGCCTCGGCCAGTTCGCGGTTCGTATATTCCTTGAGGTGCATCCCTTGTGGTTCGGCGATTTTGAAAACACGAGAAACGTCGTGTGGTCCGGTATATCTGTTTGGCGTGTTGAATACATATCGCCCACCCTTCTTCAGGATGGAGTGGACGCCCCGCAAATGACAATCCAGATCGTCGGGATGAAGATGTTCGATCACTTGATCGGAGACCACGGCATCGTAAGTCCCGGCGGGCTCGAAGGTGCCCAGGTGCACACCGTCCGACCTTCCCCAGGAAAGGTTCGGGTGCGCGTCGGCCACCAGCGCTTCTCCGCGTTTGCCGGTGATCTCGCTCCCCTTGCAGTGGTGACCGTTGCGGGCCAGGAACACAATCAGGTCCCCGTGCCCGGATCCGATTTCATAGACCGACTTCGGCGGTGGACCGACTAATTGCAACCATCTCGCGAATCTTTCAGCGGGCGGTGCGGTGTCGGCATCGCCTGAGAACTTGTTGAGCCAGTCCAACTCGTCGTACAGCCGCGTGTAACAACGATCGAAGACGCCCCATCTTTCGCCGGGGGCGGATTGCAGCAATTCTGCCGTCAGTTGTCTTTCAAGCTGCCAATGATACAAAATCATCTGCCGGGTAATGTTGACCTCGGCCGGGATGCTGTAGATCTTCTTGTAGCGGGCGATCAACTTTTTTTCCCTGGTTTCCATCAAGCCTGTATCCCTGGTTTCGCGATGAGCGGCCAACGGCACGGGGCGCGGTACTGCGTGAACACCCCGGGGTCGATATTTCAGCGTCGCAGTGAAATGCGCCCGCTGCGCACCACGATGACCGCGGCACCGACGACGGCCACGGCAAGCCACGCTCCGCCGAACCACCACAGCCAGCCCAGGCCGGAGTTGCTTCCCGGTGTTGCGCCCGCAGCGACCACGTTCCTGGGATCGACGGTCACGGGGTCATGCCCGGGCACGGACACCACCGCGACACCCCTGATGCCCGACCAGTGCTTCCTGTCGCTGCCGAGCCACCGGAGGAGTTCGTCGAGCTGAGCGGGCGCACCGTTGGACGTCGCGACCAGCAACGACCGGCCGCGGTCGAACAGCGCTTGCAGGGAACCGAACTGGATTGTCGGGTCCAGTGAGAGCGTGGTCGGCTTGCCGTCGGTCCCGAAGGCGTTGAGGGTGATCGGCCCGCTGGACCCCGCGGACACCGGAAGCACGACGTCGGGATGGTTCCATCCGTCCGCGGCGACCACCACGGCGGGATCGGAGGATTCGAGCGCTTTTTTCGGCGTCGTCACGACGGTGCTGATCGGGATCGAGCTGATGCGCTGCAGGCCCACCATGATGTCGGCGGCACGCGCAGTGTCACCGAAGGAGCGTGGCTCGACACCCACCTGCACCTTGGGCATGAGCGCCTGCGGCACAGAACGCAGGCCGTCGGGCACCGGCGGCTTGGCCGGTCTGCTCTGCACGACGGTGTCGCCGTCGATGGTCAATGTGAGGGCCCGGTCTCCGGCGCCGACGATGGAGAAGTCACCGCAACGTCCGGCGTTGGCCGCAAGATCCAATGTCACGTCAAGGGCGGTCCATCGCTGCAGCAGCCGATCCGGGACATCGACCCAGCGGTCGATCACACCATGACCGTCGGTGGGCCAGTGGTCGATGGTCTCCTGTCCGATCGTCACGGCGATCTGGCCGCCCATGTCGGCCGGCGTCGGCGAGTAGGAACCCTGCAGGTGTACCCGGACCGCGTGGATGGACCTGCCAAATCGGGTCTGGTCCAACGGGATCGACACCTGTGGCCGCAGCGCCGTGGACGTGGCGAAGGGCATGCCCAATTCCCGCAGCGTGGTGCTGTCGCCGGGCAGCCGGACGCTGGGCTTCAGCGATTGCACAGAAGCCCGCGAAGCAAGGGCGAGTCCGGACAGATCGCTGAACAGCAACGCCGCGTTTGATTCCTCGGTCGGCCCCAGAGTGCCCGAGATCAACAGCCACGGCATACCGGTCGCACCCTGCAGGGAAAGTCCGTTGTCGGGTCCCTCTTTGACGACAATCTGCCGCTCCTGCGGTCGCGGCGGCGTCGGCGGTGCCGCCTGTCCGTCGCCCAGCGGGGCCATGACGATCTCGGGATCCTGCTGGCCGTAGTGCGCGGCCAAGGATGTGGCGAGTTGAATCGCCGTGTCGGACTCCGCGGGTGAAGGCGACTGCGGCACGAAGATGGTGAGTTTGCGCAGCACCGGGGGCAAGAATTGGGCTACGGTGATGGGCGGTTGCTCGACCCCGGTGTAGCTGATCGATGCGCGGACAAGCCGCAACGGGCTCCACGGGTAGACGCAAAACCCTTCTTCGGGGACGAGATATGCGCGCACCGAAAACGTCACCCAGTCGTCCACCACTTCTGCCCCGGTCAGCGGTATGACGATCGGCGCCTGATCGGCGGTGGGCAGATTCATCCTCACGATTTCGCGATCGTCCTGGGCGACGGAGATGATTCCCGCGCGAGAATTGATCGCCGGCTCGACGGTCGCATTCAATGCGGACGGCGTCAATCCGTGCGGGACCGGCACGCTCAACTGCACTATGCCGTCTAATCCGTAGAAGACCATGTCTGAGTCGAACCCCAGGTCCTTCAACGGCAGAGTCAACCTGGCGGTCGTGTCGGTTTCGGCAGGCTCGGTCGTCGTACCCGGTTCGTCGGGTTCGGCCCATGATGGCGGCGCACTCAGGGCCACTAGTCCGATCACACCGGCCAGTGCAATGGCTCTGCCCAGTGACTTCGGCATCATCACCCGATCAGTATGCATTGCTCATTGCATTTCAACCCAATTCCTTGATCATTCACTCTGCCCGGGGGCGCGAAAGCCGATCCGGCCGAGGTTCCCGCGAGCGCGCCTCACCGCCGAAACGTCGACGTGCATTCGGCGAATTCAACGCGCGGGGGAGGCGGCAACCGGCTGGACGCAGCTATCAGTCATGACTGCGGATCGGCGATATTCCCGGCGGGGTCCAATCCGGTCGTGGTGACCATGCCGTCGGCCGGATCGGCCCGCGCCCTGCGGGCCCTGAAGGCCCTGGAGGCGGCCGTGGCGTGTGTTTGCTAGGGTCGCGACTGACTCCGGCGCCGCGGCCGGGGATTCCCCAGCGGGATGCAGCAGGTCGCCAGGAAGGACGCCGTCGGGTGCGCGAAGCACGGCCGTCGAGAGAGCGCCGTCGCGCGCGTGGGTCGGCTCGCGGGTGAAGGCACCGGCGGCGACACGGCAGCCGATCCGGGTGCTCACGATCGGCAACGCACCGGCCGGGCCCGACAGCCGCGGCGGCATGGCGACCGTGATGCGATTGATCATCGAGGACACCGACCCGCGGTTCCATATCCGCCACGTGACCACCTATGTCGACGCCTCCTTGGTGACGCGGCTGCGGACGGGTATCTCGGGCATGCTGAAGGCATCGGCGCTGCTGTTGTTCGGGTCCGTCGACGTCGTACACGTCCACTACTCGTGGCGCGGCAGCATCGTGCGCAAGTCCGTCCCGTTGTTCGTCGCGCGGCTGCGGGGCGTCCCGTCGATCGTCCACGGCCACACCTCGCATTTCTTCCCGTGGCTCGACGGCCTGCCGCCGCCGCTGCGACGCGCCGTGCGGGCGGCGCTGCGCGCCGACTACTCGGTCGTGCTCGCCAGATCCCACATCGAGAAGTCCTGCACGCGGCTGGGATTCGACGAATCCCACACCCGGCTGCTCTACAACCCGGTGGTCATGCCTGCCGCCACGCCGTCGCCGCGTTCGGGTCAGCCGTTGCGAGTGGTATCGCTGGGCAGACTGGGCACCAACAAGGGAACCTACGACCTTGTCCGCGCGGTCGGCATGCTGCGCGACGACATCCGGGCCAACGTGCGGATCACGTTGGCCGGTGACGGGGATGTGGACCAGGTGCGTACATTGGTCCACGCCAGCGGGCTGGAGGACATTCTCGCCGTCGTCGGCTGGGTCGACTCCGCCGAGCGGGACCGGTTGCTGGCCGAGTCGGCGATCTTCGTCCTGCCCAGCTACAGCGAGGGACTGCCGATGGCGGTGCTGGAGGCCATGGCCAACGGGGTGGCGCCGGTGACCACCGCGGTGGGCGCGATACCCGAGGTGGTCACCGACGGGGTGAACGGCTTGCTGGTCAGGCCCGGCGATCCCGTCCAACTCGCGGCCGCGCTGCAGTCGCTCGTCGCCGATGCCGACCTGCGCAACCGCCTGGCCGCCGCCGCGCACGCGCGTGCCGGCGAGTTCGACGTCGCCCACTGGCGGGAGGCGCTGCACGACTTGTGGCTCACCGCCGCACGCCAGGGGACCGGGGGGCCCGGCGCGCGGCGGTGATCCCGCGGCCGCCGCCGTAGCGGCGCGGCAGCCCCCCGGAGACCATGAGCCGGAAGTAAGCGAACGACGAATCGCTGCCCACTGCCAACCGCGGCAGCGCCAGCGGGTCACAGTGCGCATCGGCGAATCCGGGGGCGGTCGACAACGCCCAACGCACGCCGCGGCCACGCAGGACATCCTTGGCGCGCTCGTCGAAATCATGCGGGCGGCCGTTGGGATACGCGAAAATTGTGGGCTTCGAGCCGGTCTCATGTTCGAGCACCGAGCACGAATCGATGATCTCGCGCTGGACGTCTTCGTCGCTGCAGCGCGCCAGAATCGGATGGGTCACGGTATGGGGATGCAGCGTCACCAGGCCGTCGCTGACGATCTCGTGCGCTTCGCCCCAGGAGAGCATCTCGAACGGGCCCGGTTCACCGTCGCGGTAGCCCAGCACCGCGAGAATCTGCTGCAGCACCGCGATACGTCGCGCGTCGGCCAGGTCTTTGAGCCGATCAACCGCGGCCGCGTAGACCCCGCCGCGGGCCGCGGTACCGCCGAGGGAACGTGTGCCCAGCCCCAGCGCGCTCAGGTCGACCTCGGTTTCGGTGGTGCGGGCGATGGCCAGCCAGAGCCGGTCGGGCCACAGGGTCTGGTCGCTGCCCATCGGACCCGTCGCCAGGAACACCGCCGCGGGAAGCGCCAAATCCCGTAACACCGGGACCGCGTTTGTCGCCAGATTGCGGGTGCCGTCGTCGAACGTGATGGCCAGGGCGCGCGGCGGCAACGTCCCCGCCGCTAGCCGATCCAGGGCCTCGGCGAGCTGCAGGACGGTGAAATGCGCGCGGAGATAATGCAGTTGACGGCGAAAAAGCGCCGAGCCGAGCACATGCCAGCAGGGCGGCGACAGTGGTTCGTGTTCGACACCGTGGAACATCACGATCAGGAGCCGGTCGCGGTGGCGCCGCCGCGCGAATGCCGGAACCCCGAGGGCGCACAGCAGTCCGGCCGCGCCGTTTTTCGTCCACGTGCGGATCGCGGCCGGCGCAAACTCCCTGAGCCCTGCCATCATCTGTGAGACCCTAATGCGACGCCGGGCCTGACCTGAAGACCCCTGACCTGAAGACCCCTGACCTGAAGCTCCTGACCGGAAGCTCCTGACCGGGAGCTAAGGTGGCGACGTGGCCAGGCCGAGCGATGAACGGCTCCCCGAGACCCGTCGATCGTTCGACGGGACCGCGACGCGTGGCCGCCACTGCTACCACGGATTTCGGGCCGAGGTTGCGGCCGGCCGGTGCGAGCACCTGACGGTGATCGGGTGAGCGAGCCACTGCGGGACATCCTGTGCCCGGCGCGTCTGACACACATCGTGGATGTCGGGGCGAGCCGGAGCTGCGGCGACTGGCCCTACACGCCGATGCTCGAAGCGGGTTTGTGTCATGTGACAGGCTTCGAGCCGGCGCGCGAGGCGTTGCTCGCCCTGCAAAAAGCTTGCGGGCCCAACGAGTCCTACCTGCCTTACGCTCTGGGTGACGGCACCACGCAGACCCTGAAGGTTTGTCCGGCTCCGGGCGGGATGACCAGCTTGCTCGAACCCGATCTGACAGCGCAAGGACTTTTCACGCTCTTCGATCCGTTCGGCGTGGTGGTCGATCGCGTCCCGGTCGACACGCACCGGCTTGACGACATCGATGAAATCGAGCATCTCGATCTGCTGAAGATCGACATCCAGGGAAGCGAGCTTTCCGTCTTCGAAAATGGCCGGAACAAGCTGGCCGGGGCGGTGGCAATTCAGACCGAGGTGTCATTCATCACGCTGTATCAAAACCAGCCCTCATTCGGCGAGGTTGATGTGGAGTTGCGGCGTCAGGGGTTCCTACCACACTGCATTGCCGGGGACGTGAAGAAGTGGATGATCGGCGACTTCGCTGTCGGCGGAAATCCCGAGCGGGCGCTGAATCAGATCCTGGAAGCCGATATCGTCTATGTGCGTGATTTCTTCCGTCCGGACGGGATGACCGACGAGCAATTGAAGCATTTGGCTCTGATAGGGCACCACTGCTACGGGTCCTACGACATGGCGTTTCGCTGTCTGCGATTGCTGGAGGACAGAAACGCGGTGCCGGCAGGCGGCGCGCAACGTTATCTGAAAAGCTGCAAGAGTTCCCTACGAGGCAAAAGAGCGCGCTGGTGGGCGGAGTACAACATGGCACGCCTGAAACAGCGCGGACAAAAATGGGTGAGGTCGGCGGCGCCGAGTTAGCAAACCGGCTGGAGTGGCGCCCCGGCAGTTGATGCCGCGCAGATGTCTACGGTCGCCACGATCGGGGCGCCGCGCGCACCGGAAACGCTACAGTGACCTGGTGCTCAGCCTCGAGACGATGGTCGCCGAGGGCCTCTTCATCTGCCCGCGCTGCACCGGCCCGGTGCAGCGCGCCGACGGATCATGGCGTTGTTCGAACGCGTCCTGCCGATACGCCGCGGAACCCTTTCCCGTGGTTTCGGGCGTACCGGCACTAGTCGACTTCGACCGCAGCGTGCTCGACGCCGACAAGTTGCGGGGTTCGGGAGGTGCATCGCCGATCCGCCGGACCAGGCTCCACCGCGTGCTGAATCGACTGCTCCATCCGGCCAACACCACCGCGGCGGCCAGCGTGGCCCGCATGCTGCGTCTGCTCGGGGCCGACGACGCCGCGGCGCGGCGAAGACCCCGAATTCTCGTGATCGGGGGCGGTACCCGGGGCGACGGCCTGGCGGCACTGTACGCCGAGCCGGCGGTCGATCTCATCGCCTTCGACATCTACTTCAGCCCCGCGGTGCAATTCGTCGGAGACGGACACGCGATCCCGCTGACCGACGGCTCCGTCGACGGCGTGGTCATCCAGGCCGTGCTCCAGCACATGCTGGAGCCCACGGTTGTGGTGAACGAGATCCACCGCGTGCTGCGCAGCGGCGGAATCGTCTACGCCGACTCGCCTTTTCTCCAGCAGGTGTGCGAAGGGCCCTACGACTTCACCCGTTTCACCGATAGCGGCCACCGGTACCTGTTCCGCAGCTTCGAGTGCGTCGACTCCGGCTGTGTGGCCGGAGCCGGCACGGCGTTGCGGTGGTCGCTCGACTATTTCGTGCGGGCGCTGACCCGATCGGTTCGGCTCGGCAGAGTCACGTCGCTGTGCCTTTTCTGGCTCAGCTACGCCGACCGAATGCTCGACCGGGGGCATTCGCTGGACGCGGCCAGCAGTGTTTTCTTCCTCGGCCGCAAGAGCACCGCCCCGATCACGCCGACCCAGATCATCGGCTACTACCAGGGCCGAACGTGAGGGCCTTCGGGGCCGCACCGGCGCCGATTTCGCACACCGCCGAAGTCAGACGTGCGCAGCCGCATACGCCGGCGCCGGGTTGACACCGATCCGGGCCCCGTCCCGGTCCGTGCCTGCCATGCCGGCGAACGCCATCGTCGCACCGAGAGCAAGGCCCAGCGCCAAGGCGTCGATCGGCATCTCCGGCAGCGGCCACACGGCCGATATCGCCAGGAGCGCGGCGCTGACCGCGGCGCTGATCTTCGCCGGCACCGACGCCCGGCGCAGCGCACGGATCAGCGGAGTGAGCGCGAACAGGGCGAACACCACCATGCCCACCGCCCCGGCTTTGACGAACCACCACAGGTAGAAATTGTGCGAGTAGGTGGGTTGGTACTTCGTGCTGAACTCGTCGTCCCCCGACGGCAACTGGTAGGCGTAACCCACGCCGTGGCCGAAGACGGGTGCCCGGGCGATCGCGCGGTTGAGGTTCCTGATTTCCTGCAGCCTGTCCAGAGTCGACGTGTCGACGGCGAGCGCCCCCGTCGAAACCCCGCCGAGCACCCGGTGGTTGAATGCGGCGAACTGCTTTGCCAGCCATAGTCCGCTCGACGAATCGCGCAGCACGAACAAGGTTCCTGCGACCGTCACCGCTGCCACCAACGCGGTGATCACCGCAAGGGCGACCACCCGGCTCAGGCTCGACCACCGGAAGCTGGCGAGCAAGGCCACGATGGTGGCCACCGCCAATGCGATCAACGTGTTTCGGCTGACCGAGAGCAGCGTGATGATCAGCGCGGGAGGACCCAGCGCGAGAAACACCGCGGGCCTGATCTGTCCGACGACCGCGGCGGCGGCCAGACCGGCCAGTACGGCGACGGCCGGAGATTGGGTGGAGACGATGATGCGGAGGGCATCGCCGGAGTCGGTCCCCGTCAGGTTTTCCGCCCGGCCGGCCAGCCGGACGGCATGCAACGAACTCACGACTGCCATGCCCGCGGAGAACCACAGGATCAGAACCATGGCGCGCACCACCCCCTTGACGTACCCGCCATACACGACCAACAACGCCAAGATGTACCCGCCGATCATTTCGAGCAGGGTCGTCGATTCGAGCATGACGACGTCGGCGGCATGTCCGGCGACTACTCCGACGACGGTGAAGAACAGCACGGCCAACGTGAGCAGCCCGGGCAACAGGTAGTCGGCGAACCGCAGTTTCACGACCGGAAGCAAATAGCAGATCGCCAGCAGCAGCGCCACCTGGTAGGCGTTGATCACGCCCGGGCCCACGACTTTGCCGACGTGCAAGCCCGCCGGCAGCGCCGCGAAGGCCCAGAACAATGCGACCCCCACCATCGCCTCCCGTTTGGCCCAGTAGACGACCAGACTGAACATCGCCGCGATCAGCAGCGCGCCGTGGACGCTGTCGCGCACCGAGAACACCCCGACCAGGAAGCAGCCGAACAGGAAAAACCCCAGCGCCACTGCGGCCACCGCGAAGCGGTAGCGACCCCCCATGTAGAGGATCACGCGGATCTCCTGGCCTTTACCCGATAGGTCTGGGCCGCAGCCCTGATGTGTGCGGGCACGCGGGTGTCGGTCAGCACGACCCCGACGACCTTCGCGCCGGCCAAACGCAGAGCGCTCAACGCCTCGGTGAGTTCGTCGATCGTGGTCCGCCCCGCCCGCACGACCAATACCGTGGCCTGCGTGGCTCCGGCCAAAAGTCCGGTATCGGCCGTAGCCAACACCGGTGGGCCGTCGACCACCGTCCGGTCAAAGTGTGACGACAGGTCCGCCAGTACCGCGTCGATGACCTCCGGAAGGTAGGCGCTGCAGGGCAAAGCGTCGCGGCGGATGGATCGCGACGCGAGGACGAACAGCTTCGCCATGGCCGTCGGCTTGGTGGCTTCCGCGGCGATCTCGGGGTTAGCCAGCGCGCTCGCCAACCCTTCCCCGGATGCGACCTTCAGCAGGCTGGCGATCACGGGCCGACGAATATCGCCCTCGACCAGCACCACATCTTCGCCGAGTTCGGCGAAGGCCATCGACAGATTCAGCGCCGTCGTCGTGGTTCCTTCACCGCCGAACGGCGCCGCTATCAGCACCCGGCGGACGTCGGGCCCCATTGCCCGGAGCAAACGGGTGCGCAAGCCGCGCACAGCGTCGTCGAAGGCGACGTCGGTGCCGAACCGCGGCGCGGTGCCGCGCTTTCCGGGCAGCTCCGCCAAAGTCGGCAAACCCGTGACTTGTTCCACCTTCGCCCGGTCACGCACGCTGCGATCGCTGGCGTCGCGGGTCAACGCCACCGCGATACCCAAAAGCACTCCGGCGATAAGCCCGATCGCCATGTTGCGCACCGGCACCGGCCTGCTCGGCCGATCGGGTATCTCGGCCTGTTTGACCACCGTCGCCTTGGCGACCGGTCCGGATTCATTCGCCCGCCGCTCACCCGCGTCCAGCGGGACAAGGTTCGAATCGAGCGTCGCGACCATCCCGGCGAAAGAATCGGCCATCGCCGCCGCGAACAATGCGGCGCGCTTGGCACCGGTGTCGGTGACGGTAATCGTGAACAGCATCGATTTCGCCGCGTACTTCACCTCGGTTTCGCTCACCAGAGTGTCGGGGCTGACCTGGAGCTGGAATTGGTTGACCGCGCGTTCTGCCACGGCTCGGCCGCCGGCGATCTCGGCATACGACGACAATCGGTCCAGAGCGGCCTGCCCTCCGTAGTAAACGTCAGTGAGGTCGGTCGCCCCGGAAAAGGAGATGAGAATTGTTGCCGAGGACTGGTACGCCTTGTTCTGAAAGACCGTGACGACCGCCGCACCGACCAGACACGCCAGCAACGCGCTGACGACGAGTTTCCAGCGCACGAGGAGGGTCCGGACAAAGGTGCGGAAATCCATCCATTAACCTTCCTCGATGCGGGTCACGCGAATGGCGTCGGTCCTCTGCACTGAATACCGCGGCGCAAATTCCAGTGGAATTATGCCGCATCGCCGGCGGGTGGCATCCCAAAGCAGTCCCTGCGCCTGAGCGGGCAACGCATCCTGCAGCCATTGTGCCGCCTTGTGCCCGCCGACCGATCATCCTTGCGGAAGGGGCGTACCGGTGCTCCCCACGTCCAGCGTCGCAATCGGATACGACCCGGAGGCATCCCGCCCGTCGCGCGCCAACTGCATGGGCGGATAGTTCACCACGTGTGAGGCGCCGGGTACGTGTTGTTGCCAGTCGACCGATGCCCGCAGCGTGTAGCGTCCCGGCGACAAGCCCGACAGGTCGATGCGCACCGCCTCGGTGCTGGAAGCCGGGACCACCGCCCCCCGCGACGAGCCGGGTTCGTCGCGAACGAGTTTGTCGAGCTGGACCTTTGCCGGTAAGGCCCACACCCGTTCCCCGGAGGAATCCACCAGCTTGTAGACCGGTGCCCACCGCTCGAAGGCGGCCGCGGCACCGTAATTGGTCCACACCACCGGCACGGTCACCACCTTGCCCGCCACCGGGTACGGGTTCGAGACACGTATCGCCTGCGATCCGGGCCGGGCCTCGACCGCATACCGATAGCCGGAAGCCGCGTTGGCCTGCGCCCAGAGCGCATACAACGCCGGGTCCATCGTCGATGCCGAATCCCGGTCCGGGAAATTGAAGCTCGACATCATGCCCACGTGATAGCGGACCACGTCGTCGAGGCCTCTCCGGTAGTACGAGTGGGGGTCGGATCCGTGGGGCAGCTGGCACCACTCGGTCATCACCAGCGCCGAAGCCAGCCGCTGTTTGATCGCAGCGACGACCGGATCGTGGGTCTGCACGTAGTGAGACTGGGCCGACTCAGCCCAAACCGGCAGCACCGGGTAGACACCGAGGCAGTCCGAGCGAATCCCGACCGGCGCGGACAGTTTCGCGGTCACCTCGCCGGAGAGCATTTGGCGCACGATCTCCGGATTCGGCGGGTTGACCACCAACTGTTTGTGCGGGAAGGCGCTCACATTGGCGGCCACCAGTTGCCGAATGGCGCCGACGGTGATGCTCTGATCGCGGAATTGGCTGTAATACCCCAGTTCAGCGATGCTGCGGTCGGGAGCCGGACCCGGCGCACCCAGCGCGCTGCGCAGATAAGCGACGTGGTTCTCGCTGAAGTCCCCGTACCCGGAGAACTCGAACACACTGAGCCGCTCATCCCGGTCATAGCGGCGCCCGAGCGCGGCGAGCAGATGCGAAAAAGCATTCAGGTAATCGGGGTTGTTCCAGTTGGGCACCACCTGCGTCACCCAGGCCTCGGGACTGTTCTGCGGTCCCGGATAGCTGGTGGTGGCGCCCGGCATGGCGGCGACCCAATCGGGAACCGCGATATTCGTGTGGTTCGGATAGAACTCGTCGCAACAGGAGTTGTAGGCGAACACGCGAAGGGTCAGCCTCATGTTGCGTTTTTCCAGCTTCGTCAACGCGTCGTCGATCATCCTGAAGTCGAACAGACGGTCGTCGGGAGAATCGGCCGGTAATGTTCGCGGGTCGACGGGTTGCAGCTGACGCCATGGGACGCGCAGGCTGGCGTCGTAGGAGCCGGGCGATGCCGGATACTGCTTGTCGGCCGGATTGCTCTGCGGGAAAAGCGGCTGCAAGAGATCCTCGTATTGGCCACGCAACGGATTGGATATCTCGCGAACGGTATTCGGTAGTTGGCGGCTCGCCGGCGCGGACGACCTCAACCGGGCGCCGAGCGCCCCGGACAACGGTCCGTAGTTGATGTGCGCGGCACATCCGCTCAACAACGCACATCCGCCCAACAACGCACATCCGCCCAACAACAATGTCGAGCATGCGGCCACGACCGGCGCGATCTTCTGCAAGGAACGGGATGGCCTCGCGGTGGCCGCACGGTTCGGGTGGCCCGCGCGGCGAATCACGACGTTAGTCCTGGGGCGACCGGCTAAGCTCATTGCCCACCTCGTTACCCGTCATGAACCGCGCAGCGGGACGCGGCGTCGGACTTCTTATTTAACTCTCTGGGCGCAGCTTGTAAACCCGTTCGAGAGGTATTTTCAGTAGCCTTCAGAGGACTGCTGGATGGGCAAACAGCAAAGGGATTCCGGCTTGATGCCCCGAGCGCCGCGACGGCTCCCGCGCCGGACCACGTGGGCTTACCGCCGCCCGGATGGTGGTCGGGCTCCGCTCATCGCCGGGTGAAGTGCGACGCATCGCTCGGGATGTCCAGCGTCGCAAGGGGATAGCTGCCGGAGCCGTCGCGTCCGTCGCGCGCCAATTGCATCGGCGGATAGTTCACCACCCGGGAAGCGTCGGGTTTGTGCTGCTGCCAGTCCACCACCGCGCGCAGCGTGTAATGCCCCGGTGACAAACCCTTCAGGGCCACAGTCACGGATTCGGTGAACGACGCCGGCGCCGGTTGCGCACCGGAATCTTTACCCCCGGGGGCGAGCAGATTACGTAGGACAACGGCTGCCGGAATCGTACGGACCACCGCTCCCGAGAAATCCACCAGCCGGTAACCGGGTACCCATTTCTCGGTGGCCGCGGCGGCGCCGTCGTTGGTCCAGGTGACGTCGATTTGCGCATTCCCGTCACGCAGCGACTGCGAACCCGGGCGGGCTTCCACCGAATACCGATACCCGGCGAACACGTTGGCTCGCGCCCACAACACATACAAATCGGGGGCCATCGGTGCGTCCGAATCCCGGTCCGGAAAGTTGTAACTCGCCGTCATCGACACGTGGTAGCGCACCACGTCGCGCAACGCCTTGTCGTAGTAGGACCGCGGGTCGGTTCCATCGGGTAACTGGCACCACTCGGTGACCACGGGCGCGGTGGCAAGCCGGTTTTTCAACTCGTCGACGAGCGGGTCTTTCGACTGGACGTAGTACGACCCCTCTGCGTCTGCCCACACGGGCAATGGCGCGTACACACCGAGGCAATCCGAGCGGATCCCCACCGGCGCGGACAGTTTCTTGGTGACGTCCTCGGCGAGCAGTTGGCGCACGATTTCCGGGTTCGGCGTGTTGACCAGCAATTGAGTGTGAGGGAAGGCGCTCACGTTGGCCGCGACCAGCCGGCGAATGGAGTCGATGGTGATGCTCTGATCGCGAAACTGGCTGTAATAGCCGAGCTTGGCGACGCTGTCGTCGGGCGACGGGCCGGGGGCGCCCAGCACGTCTCGCAAGTACGCGATGTGGTCTTCGCTGAAGTCGCCATAGCCGGAGAACTCGAAAACGCTCAGCCGCTCGTCGCCGTCGTAGCGCCGTCCGAGCGCGGCGAGCAGCCCGCTGAACGCGTTCAGGTACTCGGGGGCGTTCCAGTTCGGGACCACATTCCTCACCCCGGGTGTCCACCACACTCGTTCCGGCCCGGTGTAAACGGTCGCGGCAGGGCGCATCCAGTCCGGAATCGCAATGTTGGTGTTGTCCGGATAGGACGCGTCGCAACAGGAGTTGTAGGAATGCACCCGAAGCATCAGCCGCATGTTGCGGTCGCCCAGACCGGCCAGCGCATCGTCGATCACGCTGAAATCGAACTTGCGATCGTCGGGGGCGTCGGCGGGCAGGGTGCGTGGATCGGTGGGCTGCAACTGCCGCCACGAGACACGGATGCCCGCGTCATAGGACGCGGGCCACGCCGGATACTGCTTGTCCGCCGGATTTCCCTGCGGGAATAGCGGTTCCAACAGGTCCTCGTACTGGCCGCGCAGCGGACCGGGAACGTCCTGAACGACGGCCGGAATGGCCGGGCTGACTACCGCGGACAGTGGCCCGGGGTTGACATGCCCGCCACCACATCCGGCCAGCACCAGCGCCATGCACATCGCCGGCACCCATTTCCTCGACAAACGCACCATCGCCGATAAGTATGCAGGTCGCACGCCGACCGTCACGACCCGCGGTCGGTCAAGATCCGGGGCCAGAGCAAGGTTTCGCTGCGGCCGCGCCGGCCGGGCACACCGGTCGACTATGCTGACGCTCAGCACACCGCTGCCGGAGAGACGACAGATGCCCGTCGCACACTCAGCCAGACACTGGCTCGCCCCCGCGGCACGATCTGTCGCGCCGCGCCTGTTCTGGCGACGCAAGTACCACATTCTCCGCCGTCTCGGAGAATCCCGCCCGGACGTCCAGTTGGCGGCCTCCCTGTGCGACCCGAACCGGGTTTCGCTCGACATCGGCGCCGACGTCGGCGAGTTCACGATCGCAATGTCCGCGTCATCGCGATCGGTCATCGCGTTCGAGCCCAGACCCGCCCAGGCCCGCGACCTGGCATCGATGTTCCACGCGGTCGGAGTGGCGGTGCGGGTGGAAGCGGTGGCGTTGTCGGACACATCCGGTGTGGCCACCATGCGGTTGGTCGAGTCCGAACCGGGCCGAAGCACCATCGACACCGACAACGTCCTGGGCAACGTGAACGGCAGCCGGGTCACCCACGTCGACGTGCCGGTCACGCGCCTCGACGATCTGCACCTGGGTGATATCGGCCTGATGAAGATCGACGTGGAGGGCCACGAATTCGCCGTGTTACGGGGGGCCGCGGACACCCTCACCCGTAACCGGCCGGCGGTTCTCGTGGAAGCCGAGGAACGCCATCACCCCAACGCCCTCGCCGAGATCACCGAGTTCTTGACCGGACTCGGTTACGCGGGCCACTTCCAGATCGGCGAGGCCCGGCTGCCGGTCGAGGAGTTCGACGCAGCCGAATATCAGAATCCGGCGAACATCGGCGGCCCGCAGGACGGGTGGTCGGCGCATGGCGTCTACGTCAACAACTTCGTCTTCGTACCCAACGACATGCGAGACCGGCACCCGGCTACGTGGTGACCCCAAAGCCTCCAGGCCAAGGCGGGGTTGGCATCTGGCGCCGGACCGACTTCCCCGGCGTGTGCCGTGCTCGCCGGCGCAACGCGCGTGCTCGCCGCAACGGTGCGGCCGGCCGCGAGGGCCTCCCATTTCGCCGGGAGCTGACGCTAGCATGGCGTACCGGCCTTTGCGGGCTCACTACCGACCCGGGAGACACGTCGTGAACAACTGCCGGCGGGGCGCACGGGGTGCGCGGCGGTGGCTCTCCAAGGATGGCGCGAAAGAGCTGGCCCGCGCCCTGGTGTGGCGCACCGACAAGACCGTCACCCCCGATCTCCGTCGACGATTCGTCGCCCTCGGGCCGGCCGAACTGGACAGGTTCCGCAGTCACCTTCGGGAGAACTGGTCGACAAAGGATTATTGGAATTCAGAAATCGGTCGCGAGCAGCTCGAAGCCCACACCATCGGGCGCCTGACCTATGACCGACACGAATACGTCCCATGGCTCAACTCGTTGCATCGCCTCGATGGGGCAAGGGTTTTCGAGATCGGCTGTGGAACCGGCTCGTCACTCTGCGCCTTGGCCGAGCAGGGCAGCGACGTCGTCGCCATCGACGTCGCACCGGAGTCGGTGGCGGTGGCCAAGGCGAGATTGCGGTTACTCCGGCTCGGGGCGCAGTCGCTTCATGCGATGAACGCCACCGAGATGGACTCCCACTTCGATCACCAAAGCTTCGACTTCGTGATCTTTTTCGCTTCGCTTGAGCACATGACGCTCGAAGAGCGTCTGCGTAGTTTGCGGGCAGCATGGAAGCTCCTGGCAGATAACGGCATTCTGTGTATCGTCGAAGCACCGAACCGCCTCTGGCTTTTCGACGACCACACCGCGGACTTGCCGTTCTTCCATTGGCTGCCCGACGAGATGGCACTGGAGTATTTCCGGCAGACGCCCCGGTACCAGGCGTCACCGTTCGACACGAGTGCGGCGGGGGCCGGGCTCGAACTCACCCGCCGCGGCCGCGGTGTCAGCTTTCACGACATCGAGCTGGCACTGGGGCCCATCGGCGGCCTGGAATTCCTGGCCGACCGGCACAGTTTCCAGATCGAGCACAACGCACTTCGCCGGCTTCGCTATCGCCTCTCCGACACCCGCCGCTACGCCGGTTTGTTGCGCCGACAGCGCCCCGACCTGCCGATCGGGCTGTTCCTGCCCTACCTCGACGTCGCGATCCGTAAAGGGCCCGCGTAAAGGACTGGGGCCGGAGGGTTTTGGGCGACCCGGAGGGGCACTTCCGGCTGGCAGGGCACGAGGTTGTGTGCCGTAATGCATCACGTCAAGATGCCCGCGAAAGTTGATCCATGCATCACGTAAGGAATGCCCGCGAAACCGGGGTCAGCTGGCGGTCTTGTTCTTGACCCGGATGCCGGCTCTGACGTCGGG
>Ga0078972_1002703_pt1 | contig 57198 bp, 61 predicted proteins | sample YelNatPaOPGAMG01_FD_67568 | JGI IMG/M metagenome (GOLD analysis project Ga0078972, IMG submission 67568) | Hot spring thermophilic microbial communities from Obsidian Pool, Yellowstone National Park, USA - OP-RAMG-01 (SPADES assembly) (version 2) | ecosystem: Environmental > Aquatic > Thermal...
AAATTAAAAGGCTCCCCCTCAATGAGGCCCTCCAGCGCCTCGAGGCCGCCCGGCGGAACTGCCCGGGCAGCCTCTACGAGAGGCACCTGGAGCGGCACGTCCGGATCCTCTTGGCCGGACGGCGCTCCGCCAGCGCCTTCAAAAACATGAAGGCCTAGGGGGGAGCCTGACAATCCCCCCGGCATAGCGGCCTGATGCTGGCCGCATAGGCCCTAGGCGGGCCAGACTAGTAAGGGGGATGGAGTCGTGGTGAAGGCGACTATCAAGTTGCCTTCCGTCGAAGTTGGCTCCGGCTATTATCTGCACCCCGACCTTCGCTTCGGTGACCGAGTCCCTCCGGTAGCAGGCAGTGCGTTGAGGCCCCTCTGGGGCGGGGAGGGTGACCGCGGGAGGTCCGCGAGCGAGCATTTTGTAGGGCGAACCTGGAAAGAGGCCTTCGACAGGGCCGAAGCCTGGGCGAGGAACGAACTCAAGCCGCTCCTTGACGCCTTGGCGGCCAGAAAGGCCGCACTTGAAGCTGCTGAAGACTGATAAGGGGGGGGCGTGAGCCCCCTCTACAAATAGGAGGTGAACAATGCCAAACAAAAAGCCTGAGTGGCTGCTGCTATTGCGTAGCGGCCACCCGCTGATCTGGGTCGAAACTCAAGAAGAAGACCGCACAATCAGAACCATCCTGGCGACGTCACCCGGCTACCAAGTCGCAGCGTGGGATCTGGTCACCGGTCTCGTTGACCTTAAGACGCAACAAACGACACCAGTGCCTGATCCCCGCCGCGCGATAGAGGCTCTCAACACCATGCCAGAAGGATCCGTCCTCGTCGTCAAAGACGGCCACCGCATGGCAAAAGAGCTGCCGGTCTATCGCACCATCAAGAATAATTTGAAAGCTTGGAAGGCCACCGACCGGCACCTCGTCTTGCTCGCAATCGACAGAAACATCCCCAAAGAGCTGATGGATGAGACGCGACTCTATGAAGTTGCACTGCCAACCCCCGAGGAGCTGGTTGCCCTTGCAGAAGCGTTGGCAAGGGCCAATGCCACCGAAGAAGACAAGGAAGGAATACGCATCTCCCCCGGCGTGGGGCAAGCTGGGGCAGGTCTCACGTACCAGCAAGCCGAGGATGCCATCTGCCTGAGTCTATTGATGCATGGAGACGTGAGGGCAGAGGTGCTGGCGAACGCCAAACTGGAGGCGATCCGCAAGAGCTCGACTTTGGAGCTGTATGAGCCAGTTCCTCTGGACAATCTGGGGGGGCTGGATGCACTGAAGGCGTATTTGCTCGCACGCAGGCCAGCGTTTGAACACCCGAACGAGTACCCGCCCCTGCGCGGGATACTCCTCGTCGGTGCCCCGGGGTGCGGGAAAAGTCTCAGCGCAAAGGTAGCAGCGAACATATTGAGGACGCCCCTCATCCGTCTGGACATGGCGGCCCTGAAGGGATCACTCGTCGGTGAGAGCGAAGCGCGGCAGCGTGAGGCGTTCCGGCTCATCGATGCCGTGGCCGGACAGACGGGCATCGTGCTTTGGATAGACGAGATCGACAAGTTCATGTCCTCGGCCCAAACCCGCAGCGAATCCGCTACCCCCAACATGCTCTCTACATTGTTCACGTGGATGCAAGAAACAACCAGCCGCAAATATATAGTCGCAACGTGCAACGAGATTGAGCCCCTCGTCGAGGTAAGCCAAGGCGCTCTTTTGCGCAGATTCGATGATGTTTTTTATGTCTCGTTGCCCTCCGCCGTCGAAAGAGCAGAGATCATTAAAATCATGACGCGGCGATACCCAAGAGCCGCCGAAGCCCTGGCGTCGGTGGATCCCGCCCGGCTCGAAGGCTGGTCAGGAGCTGAAATCGAGAAGTTGGCGATCAACTGCATCTATGAAAACGTGGATGAGGCATTGCGCAACATCCACCCCGTGTCTATCGCAGCAGCAAACACCATACAGAAAATGGAGCAGTGGGCGAAGCAAAATGCGAGACCCGCCTCATCCCCTCTCCTCGCCAACGAGACGCAGCAGGGCAAACGAATCAGAGCAATCAAGGAGGTGTGATAATGCCGTGCTATTACTCAAACAAAGTCCAGCAAACCAAGATGACAGACCCCTTGCTCGTATTGCGAGCCGCAGGCCGCCTGGGACTGACGTGTCAACAGCGCGGGGCAACCGAATTGTATCTGCAAGGCGGAGGCCGACAGGCCGTGCTCAACACACAAGATGGACGCATGTCCGGCAATCTAGACCGCAGCACCGTGACGGCTTTAGAAGCATGGTACTCCGCCGAGATGCTCAAGGCGGAAGCCCAGGCGAGCGGCGCAGTGTGGGAGGAAATGTGGGACGAAGAACGCAACGAAATCACAATCCGGGTAACAGAATGGAGGTGAAGACATGAAAATCTTGGAAATCAAAATTAACACGCGCACAGGACAAATAGAAGGACGTAGCCTCTATGAAGAGCATATCCGCCCTGACCACATCGAGATGATGACCAAATTGTGGGGGCCATCCTTGACTATGATTTTCCAGGGCGAGCATGCCCATGACCACGAGCATGAGCACGAACATGAGGAGGTATGAAAATGACAAGCAAAATAGCACAGAGAGCCGTCATCGCAAGGGTGAACATCGGCAGATGGTCTCCCTGGAAGAAAGACAGGTCCCTGGCCAGTAGCGTAGCCGAAGAGAAAAAAGCAAATCCCAAAAAGCTGCATGCCAGCAAACAACTCGTCGATCGAGAAGCCGTGCGGGCGCTGAACCGCGTCCTCAATGAATGCTACATCTATCACAAGTCACATACCCTTCAAACTGGCACGGAAGGCGACAGGCTCTTACCGACCAGTCGCATTGCCGAGCACGAAGCACGGCTCATCGCATATCGAGATCGGGTTGAAGAACTGCTGTCCGAATTTCTTGAGGTCTATCCATCTTATGTACAGGAAGCCCGGCTGGAAGCGAAAGGGCTTGGGTTGCTATGGAGTGAATTCGACTACCCTAGCGCTGAGGAGTTGGCGCAAAAGTACTATATCAAGTGGAGGTATCTCCCGCTCCCCACCTCGGCTGAGGGATTGTCCGTCGGAAACGAGCAGTTACGGATGATCAACGAATACCTACAAGCCGAGTACGAGGAGATAGAACGGCAGGTTCGGGCGGACCTGTGGGTGCGGTTGTACGAACAAACCAGCTACATGGCAAGCAAACTTAGTAGCATCAGAGTCACCAAGGACGGAAATCAGGAGGGTGCGATATTTCGAGACTCATTGGTAAGCAATGTCAAAGAACTCGCTGATCTTATGGACAGTCTAAACGTGACCGACGATGCCGCTCTCTCCGGCGCGGCGCAGCGGATCAGAGAGGCGTTGACAAAGCACAATCCCGAAATACTCCGCACAAACAGAGTAGTGCGTGCGACAGTCGCCCGTGACGCTGAGACGATTGCTCACGAGGCTCTCGGTCAACTCCGAGCGATACGTAGAGACATGATCACCGAGCCGACCGAGTGCGCAGGGGATATCCCCAAGCGACTAATCATCCCCGTGTAGTAGTTTGGTATTGACAAACTCATGCGCCATGGAGTACCGTGGCGCATGAGGCTATGAGCGGGAGGAGGCAACCGATGAAAACATTGTTTTTTATGGTCGTCGGGCTAGGTGCATGTGTGGCACTCTGGACTTTCTTGAGCAAAAGGAGATAGTCATGTCAACCCCAGAACTCCCCAACAAGACCTCACAAGCGAACACATGCCCACAGATAAAGATTGAAGTCAAGAAAAACGACCAAGTGGTGTATGTCTGCACGTTACCTCTTGAATGGGACCACATTTCGTTTGACGTGGACCTACCACCGATTCTCAAAAAGCAGGCCATATGATATGAAAGGAGACGCCATGAAGACACTTACAACCCTCCTTGTCTTGATCGGATTCACCTTTGTCTATGACACCACCAGCGGTCGTGGCCTTGTCTATGTGAACAATAGTTCGCAAAGCGGGGTGTATCTGATCTACCCTGGCAACCACTGTGTGTTCTTCAGCGAGTCGCGCCCGCCGTTCTCCGAGAAATGCGATGAGACTATAGAAAGGTTCCAGAAGATGAACCCAAACGGGATCAAATCCAAAAGTTATATAGTCCCCGCAGAGGGGCCAAAATGACCCTCTGTTACTGTGGCCGCCAGGCCAAATGGGGCAGTAGTCGCTGCCCCCGATGCGAGGAGCGCTATGCGCTCTGGGAGGAAGAGGAGGAGGGCCAGCAGGCCATGGTCCACTGGCTTATGGCCCTCTGTGACAGGTACGAGGAGCAAGCGCTCTTAGAGCGCAGGGCTAAGAGGATCAAGGCCCTGGCCATAGGCGGGGCATTAGTGGTGGCTACCATAGCCGGGTACCTCGTCGTGGCAGTCTGGGAGATGCTATGAAGATAGCGTGACCCCACATGCGCCTTGCCGGTTGCTCACAGACCGGCCACCTCCATGACTCCGCGACCGGGTTTGGGAGTCTAATGCGGGGACACCCGGTACACCTGCTGAATAGAGAGGAGAAGATGAAAGTGAGGAGGGTTAAGGCAATGCTAATTGACACAGAGAAGCTGGAAGAGCAAGAGTTCGATTTGGGCAACGAAGAGCAGGGCATCTCGATTCTGGTATCCTCCAAGGGAATCGAGGTTGCCGCATGGTATGATTGCCTTATGAAGGTCAAGGGTGGCTTTATCCCTTGGAAGAAAATCATAGAAGAGCACGAGAAAGGGATGACCAATGCGCAAAAAGAAAAGCCTGATTGATACTAAGTTGTTCAGAAAGACCAAAACCAACTACACCTTTGGTAATTCAAGCGAAGGGATCGGGATCACTTTATCCCCCAAAGGCATTGAGGTGTGGGGGTGGTTCGACGGCATGGTGGGAATCGAAGGAGGGTTTGTCTCCTGGGAGAAAATCAAGGAGGATTGTGGAGGAGGAGAAGATGTTAATCATTCATCACAACGATGAAGATGGCAGGTGTTCTGCGGCAATAGTGTTCAATGCACTGCGGGATCTCTACACAATAGAATTCCACAGTGCAGACTATGGCCAGGATCCTCCTTGGGAGGAAATGGGCAGACACGGCAAGGTGTGGATAATAGATTTCTCATACCCACCGGAAGTGATGGCCCAGATTTATGAGGAGTATAAAGGCAACGCAATCTGGATAGACCATCATGTGACGGCTATTCAAAGCATCTGTCTCCCCTTCCCTGGGGGAAGGGCTACTTATGGCTCTGCCTGCCTTCTGACCTGGAACTATGCGCACCCTAGTTCCGCTACCCCAGGGACAGTGTTCCTCATCTCTCAATACGACACCGGTAACTTTACGCCGGAGTGCAAACAGTTTGTAAAGGGGCTCGAGATGCTCGACCAGAGCCCTACAGGTGAGCTCTGGCGTGATCTCCTGTTCTCGGAGACCCGGGAGCAAAGGGTAAAAGAGCTCATAAGTGCTGGTGAGTTACTAGTTCGCTACCAGCTTAGGCAGAATAGAAACACACTTGAGAAGTACGGCCACGTTGTGGAACTGAGCGGGCACCAGGCCATGAAAGTTAATGCCCCTATGAGAGCAGATGGTTTTGAAGCACTGAAGGAGTATGCGCCTGAGATCCCCATACTCTGGATATGGACAGAGTATCAGGCCGATGGCAAGACACTTCGGCGGAACATCCTCTACAGCGATAGTGTTGATGTAGGGGATATCGCCAAGAGTCTGGGAGGCGGCGGGCATAAAGGGGCTGCCGGATTCGTGGAGATTTTAACCAACGAGAGGTAACTAAAAAGAGAGGAGGGTTAAGGCAATGCTAATTGACACAGAAAAGCTAATGGAGCACGTATTCGATCTCGGCAACGAAGAGGAGGGCATCGGGGTTCGGGTGTCCCCAAAAGGAATTGAGGTTGCGGGATGGCACGATACTTTCCTAGAGGTCAAGGGGGGCTTTATCTCTTGGAAGAAAATCATAGCAGAGTGTCTGGAGGTAACCGAGCCATGATCAGCGAAGATCTCACCTATGTGCTGGACAGTATCAACCTTCTATTTGGTGACCCGAATAGGGTAGCTCTGGTATTTCGCCAATGGGACCTAGATCCAGAGGGTCTCTTACAAGTGGTTAATTCGGTCACTGGTGTTGCTGTGTCCCCTCCGATGAGGCCTCACGAGTTGAAGGACTACCTCTTGGGGTTCAGTGAGGGCCTCAGGTGGCAGTCCAGTGTGCGGGGCAGGTACTCATTCATCAAGACCGGCAGTGATGACTACGCTGCCGACAAAGGAGAGTAGAGTAGAATGAGCACATCACTACCAGCTATAACTCCTGATATTTGCAAGGTCTGTGCAAATTATGACTGGGATTATGATGAGTGGAAAGACCTAATCTACCGCTATTGCACCAAGAAGGTTTGGTTCCCTACCAGGAAAAAGACATGTGCCAGATGGAAAGCACTAACTACTACCGAGAAGGAGAAAGAAAGATGATTACGCTACCAAAAAAGGAGAATGTTCAAACAGACTGGAATGCCACAATACCTCCTCCTCCAGTTTACACTTGCACGTGTAGACTAGGCACAGGGACGTTAATAAGAACTGCACCAAGTACCGGAACACCTCTACCATCCGGGCCCCAGGTAATCAGTGGGGGCAAAGGAGGGCACAGATGAGTGACTTGCTCATTGCAGCCATACTTTTCACCCTGCCCCTTGCTCTGGTGGCAGCAGGTGTAGATATACTGTGGCCGATTTTCTCAAGACGAGGGAGAATCCTCTTGATTGCCACCTCTGCAGTGGCGGTAGCAGGGTGGTGGTGGATAATCTGGTGACTCTCCCGCCCTCTTCAAGAGGGCGGCAAATTCGCCTGACCTCGCCGGGGCTGGCCAATACCGGTGGGGCACTTGTACCTGGGGGCAAAGTGAACCGGAGGGGAAATATAATCTCTCGAATCAGCCCAACTAGCTCTCCCCATCCCCAGGTGGGGAGACAATCAAATAGAACAGATAGGAGGCCAAAATGCCTACGCTAGAAGAACTCAGCGAGAAAAGGTTCCTGCCAGCCGCCGCAGAAGATAGAGCCGAGGAGCTGATTGCAAAGCTAGATCGGAACGTCGCAGGCGAAGTGATGAAGATCATTGACAAAATAGCTTTGTGGGTGGTCCCCGTTCCCGCTTACAACGGCGGACGGTGCCGCCTCTGTTCCAGCAGGGAATCTGTGGCCCTGGAATTCCGCACCTCCCAAGTGAAAGTCAAGGTCCTTGGTCTTTGTCAGATGTGTCTGGAAAACTTGAAAGGAGACAGAGGAGACCAGTCGTGATCAGCGAAATTCACCAAAGCAGTTTGAACATGATCTTGCGATGTGGCGAACAATTCCGACGTCGGTATTTGGAGGGCGATATTATTCCGCCCTCGGTTGCCGCCGCGAGGGGCACTGGCGTCCACAAAGCCAGCCAAGTGAATTTGCGGAACAAAATCCGCACAAAAGAAGACCTGCCGCTGGCTGACCTTCTAGATGCAGCTCGGGACGGGTATGTCAATGCGTTGAAAGAGGGGGTATATCTCCCGAAAGAAGACCAACCCTCAAAGAAAAGGATTCTTAACAATGGTTTGGAAGACGCATTGAGATGCACCCGGGTATACAGAGAAAAGGTGGCCCCGAATCTAGATCCTAAGCTCGTAGAAGAACCGTTTCTCATTAACTTGAATTTGGAGTTGCCGCTTGCTGGGACCATCGACTTCGTGACCGTCAACAATGTGTTGGGAGATCTCAAGACTTCCGAACGCTCCTGGTCTTCTACCCGTGCGCAAGAAGAAATCCAGCCGATCTTCTATTCGCTTGCGTACGAGCATCTTTACGGTACCCGACCACGATTCCTCTACTTTATCCTGTTGGCTAGGCGCGACAAGGATGGCGCGCCTAGCTCTGAAACCTGGCAGGTGGAGGATGTCGAAGTGTTAGACAAGCATTACGCAGCTTTGCTCGCAAAGATCAGTTTGATGATCCGCATGCTGCGAGCGGCTGTTTTTCCTCCGGCATTGCCGACTTCCTGGTGGTGCTCGGAGCGTTGGTGCGGATACTACACTACGTGTCCGTATGTCGGAAACGTTTTGCCCGGCAAGTGGGTATAAACCAAACAGGAGGAAGGAATCATGGCAGAAGATGATCGTAAGAATTATTTGGACCCGGACGTCTTGGATGCCATCCAGCCCTACGAGGGCGCGAAGTTGGCCTCCGAGACAACGGCCATGATGGGGGTTGTGGGTGCTGGCGCGGCGTTGCAGCAGGTGAAAACCAGCTACACAACTGCTGTAGCTGTCCAGAAACCTCGTAGCCTTCCCAAAGTAGTTGCTGCTGTCCTGGAGGAGGCTACATTCGCCGGAAGCTCTTTCTATTACGGGTGGGTCGTGAAGAACAAGAAAACAGGCCGCGAAAGCAAAATTGAGGGCGGGTCAATCGACCTCGCCATGGCCATGGCAAGAAATTACGGGAATGCGGCGATCGAGGTCGAAGTTACCGAAACTCCTACTCATTATCTCTTCAAAGGGATTTTCGTCGATTTGGAAACCGGGTTCACGTGTCCACGGCTTTTCCGGCAACGGAAAGGTCAGAACATCGGCATGGATGCCGACGCCGACCGGGCCGAGGACATTGTGTTCCAAATCGGGCAAAGCAAAGCAATCCGCAATGCGGTGCTCCGGGCAATGCCGGAATGGCTAGAAAAACAGGCGATTGAGGCCGCTAAGCGTGCAGAACTAAAGAAGATTCGTCCCGAGAATCTAGTTTTGAGTCGCGCTCAAATCTTGAACTTCTTTGCGCCTTGGGGCGTGACCCAAGATCGCATAGAGAACACCCTGGGCAAGAAAATCGAGACATGGGGACCGGAGGATATTGTCCAACTCCGTGGCATGGCAACGGCATTGAAGGAAAGTCGAGTGTCTCCCACCGAGTTGTTCCCGCCGGTCGAAGAAGAACCCGCAAGCCAAGAACGAGAGCAGAAACAGCAGGAAACAGCTAGACTTCCTCAGCCGCGTGACGAAATGCCACCAGAGATGTCAGCACCTGCTGCGACGAGACGAAGGAAGTCATCCCGGCAGAAGCTGGAAGAAGAACAAGGCAAGCCAGCCACAACCATAGAGCCACAGCCACTTCCCGAAGAAGATGAGTGGGTTCCTCCAGAAGAAGAAGATCTGGCGGGAGAAGAATCCTACATAGTACCGGAGCCCGAAGATCTTATCACCAAAACTCCTGCTCCACAGAGAGGCAGCCAGCGTTCTTCGTCAGCAACGCGACCAGTAGGAGGATCGCTCTTTGATGATAGACCCAAGCCGGTAATGCCTGCATCGGCTCCTCCGTCACCTCGACGGAATGAGTTCGCCGAAGTCCAGGCGAGGATCGACGCACTGACTAAGGTGGACGAAGAGCTGTATCGGAAAATTTGCAGGGAGATGAACATGTGGCCGATGTCAATCGCCGCCATCGAAAAAGTGGAAGCTGAGTTCAAAAAAAAGTTGCTCGAAAAGAAGAAGAGTAGCCCGGCGGAATTCTAGCTGAGCAACAACGTTTTTCTCTTTTGAAGGCCGTCGGATTGCCCGGCTGGGGAGTACGCGCCTCCCCAGCCAGATGGGTTCCGGGGCGAAGAAGCCGGACGAAGACGGCCAGCGCGTGTTTTTTATTCCTGCGCTATAGCCAATTCTCTCTTGGTCGGCCTTGCCATATCCAGAAGTTGTCTTCGCAAACTTTGTTTGGTGATTACCGGGACATAGTTGGTGTAGCCTCCTTGGACTACCTCTTCATTGTATCTGGCGATAGCATCCCACAGCTCATCAAGAGCAACGTCTTGGCCGGAGAGATACGCTCTGTACTCTTCGTACAGATCATTTCGACGCTCCGAAAAAGCTGAAGCTTGACGCTTCGCCTCCCATTGCCGCTCTTGCAACATCGCCCTCTCGGCTGAACGGAATCCCAACAACCTCAACACGGTAGCACCAGTACCCGGCAAGTACGGATAACCATTCTCGTCCCAGACTCGATTGCCCGTCTTCGTGACAGCACCGTTCAGTTCCCGAATCGCACGGAAGATGTTCGCAACTCCCACCGGGAGCACGGTCTCGGCAACCCGTACGGGCTGTCCTGTCATCCAGTAGTGGTACGCATCGGCAATGTCGCCTGCCACGCCACCCAATGCGCCGGTCAGCTCACGCAGATTCTTGGGCACGGCGGGGTCAAAAGCCAAAGAGCCAGAGATGTCAGCCCCTGCCGCCCCCACAAGGCCGTATCGGACAGTTTGCTCTCCATACGGCCCCAAGTTGTCCCGCACCTGGTCCCACCACCACTTTTCGGGATCCCGATCCGTGAAGGGGGCCAAGATGGCTTTCAGAATGGTCCAACCGATGACTGCGAACGGCGTACTCATAGCGCCGCCTATGACAGCCTGGGAGCTCAACGCCCACGCGAAGGCTCTATAGTTTTTCTTTTTCAATCCCAAGTCGTACAGCATTTGGGAGTAATTGTGACCAAATTTCATGTACACGTAATAAGCCTGCGAAACTCGCGCCAGGGGATTGGTCCCCTGCGCTATCGCTGGGAGAGTCGCCCTTCCATATATGCCATGTGCTTTTTCCATGCACTCCCGCGCCTTGTACGCGGCGCTGGCGTGATCTGCCCCCAGACGCCTGGCAACTCTGTAAGCTGCCAACATGGTTGCCCCACGGTTTAGCTGTTCCGTCTTGGAGAACAGGAAGAGAGCGCCATCGACGGCCATGCGGAAACGCCTGCCCAAAGCGCCTTGGATGGCCCCACTCGCATCCTGGATGTATTGCGGATTGTCCCATTGCCTCCGCTGTATGGCATCCAGGAGGGCCATTTCGTCATTAGTCAAACCCGTACGCTTTTTCTTGGTCATCCACCTGCCGTAATCCCGCAGGGCGACTGCCACTTCCTTGACAACTCTTGTAAAAGGCACCTTGCCGCCGCCGACGTACTCGTGGATGGAAGCCGGGACCGTGGTGGCCATGGCAGTCAAGTTGACAAAAGGAGCCCGGACATTGGGAAGTCCGAGGTATTTCAAAGTGGCAATCGCTTTTGCCATGCCGATGAAGCGATCAACACCGTCCGAGTTCCGCAACTGTTCCGCGATATATCGTTGAGCCATCTGATAGGCTCGTGGCTCTTTGGCAGGATCAATGCCCCCGATCCGTTTGCCGTTTTCATCCCAACTCCCATTCAGAGTCACTATCATTTGGTAAGCCGCTTCTGACTTTGCGATACCTGCGGAAATGTTGCTGGTGTAGCGTACATATCGCTCAAGCGGATCTTCAATATAACCTTTGACCACCGGGCCTGGTCGCCTGCGAATTCGATGCGAACGATAGCCACGGGCCATAATCTCCCTGGCGACCTCTTCCAACAGATCCTTGCGGAAAGCAAGAAAGAGGTCGGGATCCTTCTTCTCCAGGCCCGCAGCAGCTCTGTCGATTAAGGCCTGGGTGTCCATAACTTTGATGTGTTCATAAACTTCTTCCGGTAGCCGTCGGACTTCCTGTACTGCATCTACTTCCCAGCCTTCACGTTGGAGCCGAAGTCGCGTTCGTTCCGCAGCGAATCGGTTAGTCTCGTGATACCGTATCTCGTTTTTGCCCTTTGTGCCTTTTACTACCCATCCCCCCGCCCTAATGCGGGGAGCGTAGGTGCCCTTGAGCTTGCCCATTTCGGCCAGGACTTGTTTGAGTGTCAGAGATCTGCCTTGTCCTGTGACAAATTCCTTGATGTCCACAGCCTCCAACCGAGCTTGTAGCTTTTGTTTCAGCTTTGGCGGGAATTGCGACATCGCTACTTCAATGGCTTTTCCCCGTTTCGCTTTTTTTAAGACAGCTTTGAGATTCTCGGGGGCCAATTCCATGGCGATCCGATGCGCTTCCTTCTCTTTGAGCATGTCCAAAAGCTCGTTGAAAGGAGCCATCTGCAATTCCAAGGCTCTATCATAAGCAGCCCTGTGGGCTTTCCATACTGCTATTACCTGGTCGCTCACCCCTTTTTTGCGCCAATACTCCTCCTGGGCATCCATGGCCTCCTCTGGGGTCATGGTCCCCTTGTTGAACTGCGTGTCGCCGTACTCCAACATATCCATTAACTGCTTGTATTCTTTACTCGTCTTGCCCATCAAGATTTCTTTTCGAGTGAGGCCTTTCGTTTTGAGCTGGTTAGTCGCCTCGGTAACAGAGTTGGTCTCCGTCCCAAGAGCGACAGTCCCCTCGTCTATCTCGCGGAAGATCTCCACCACACGATCCGTCCTTGCATGGGCGGCTCGGAAAACTCCGCGCAAGACTTCATGGTCCCACCACTCTGCAGTCCGTAACAACTGTTCGAGGAAAGAGCCTGTGGGCAGGTTAGACGGTAGATAAGACTTCAACGTTCTGGCCATCGTCACCAAGAATGCCTCTGCATCGGCCTGGATCCTAGCCGTTGCAACCTTGAGATGGTCGGGAGGCTGACTTTCTTCTTTTGGTTCTATTGGCTTGCGAACCGCATCGAAAGGATTGGTTCGGAGGGCGGCGAGCCGTTCCGTGAGCTTCGTTTGCTCCTCAGTCATAAGCTGGAAGCCGCCCGCACGGAGGAACTTTTGCGTCGTGACCTTTCGCTCGAATATCTCACCACTTTCAATCTTGCGGACGACACTTCTGGCCGTAGGCTGGCGAGTAAGTGCCGTAAGCAATCTATCTGCCCAATCGCTGATCTTCGTCAAGATCCTTCCAATAATGCCTTCGGGAAAGCGTCTCTCAAATAGCTTCTGAGCAATGTAGTTGGCTCTATCCTCAGATCCACCGATGGCTTTTGGGTTGAGTGTTTTGTACTTCCCTTCTCGATGAAGCTTGCGGATCTCGTTGCGCAAAGCAGCCACTTCGAGATCGTTTAGTAGTCCGATATCTTCCAGCCAATGGGTCACCTCGTGGCCGAGAACGATGATGGGATGCGACTTCGCTTGCTTCGACAATCTAATGGTGCCCGCCTTGTATGTTCCAGATATGATGGTGGTAGTCTTGTCGAATTTTTTACCATAAGCGATTTCGAAGCTGACATTAGAACTTGATATTTTTTCGACGGTGCGTATTTCAACATAGTCGCCATTCTTAGTCTGAACAACAATCGAACCGGCAGAGGTCCTGAAAACTTTCTGGCCCTTAAAAAACTGTTTGGCTTCATCAAGGCTGAGCATCTCTGCGACGGGCCGTGGTCCGCTGGTTTCCTCAGCCATTGGCTCTGCCTCGCCCTTGCCCCGCTCTTCCTCATTCAGGATCTCAATCACCGTGTCCGAGGGATCCATATCTGCCCGAGACGCGGCTAGTTCTTCTTCAGTGGGCTTTACGATAAACTCACTTACGTCAATGTCATAGATTAGCCTCCCGTCACGCACCTCAACCGTGTTGCCCCGCTCGGATCTCCATTGCCGTTCGGCTTCTGCCTGTCGGCGAACCAACTCTTCTGTAACCTGTTGTAGCCTCGCCTTTGCCTGGGACAGTTCGTCGAGATCAAAAGTCTTGGCCATTTCTTGCTGCAATGCGCTGCGTTCTCGTTCTAGGCTCTGAATCGCCTCTTGGGCTTCAGCAATTCGTTTTTGAACGGACTCTCGGTAGTAGTTAATGTTTGAGGCAAGGCTGAAGGTGTCTGTGATCTGAGCTACAAACCCACTGTTCGCGTTGGTTTTCAAGATAACTTCGTATGTCTTATCAGATGGGTCGATCTTCAGATAAAGACTGGCAGTCTGCCCTTCAAGAGGGACAAATTTTTGAACCTCTTTCTGCTTTTCCACCTGCCTCGTCTTTTTGATTTCTTTGCCCTCAACCGTCTCTACATATGGTTCCTCTTCCAGATAGCTGACTTTCTCCGTCACTATTTGGCCGACTTCGCCAAACTTGTGTTCTAGCTTTGTGCCAGCCTTGAACAACTTGACAAGATCTCGAACAATCTTGTTGATTTCTGGACCGTGCTTCTCTATGGAGTAGAAGTCGCGTAGTTTGCTCTTCGTGCCAGCAGCTACGTCATGGCCAAGGAATTTGTCGGGGATCCTAACCGCTTTGATCTTATCTAAAATGTCAAGTGACTCACCGCCAAACTCTATCTTTCTTTTCGCAGTCTCTATGTCCGCGTCTATTTCGTGATCGAGCCTTCGCTTTGCCTGGGCACGCTTTCTCAGAAACCACTGGTATTCGTTATCGAGTTGCCGCACCCTGGCCTCTAGGTCAATTTTCTCTTTGGCCAAGGGATCATTGGCGAGCAAGGCTACCATCTCCTCTGCCTGGATGGCCTCTTGGGAGATGTCTTCCACCTCTCTCGGGACTGCTCCAGTGCTCAACACTTGGCTGAGCACACGCTCTTTCATGGCAATCTTGTCCCACATGAAGGCGTCTATGGTGCCCTCGGTACCATAATTGTATATCTCTATCTCTTTAATCCGGTTACCCCAGCGCCACCCTCTGCCGTTGCGCTGGGCGTAGTTGGAATAGTTCCAATCCACATCTAGATGGTGGATGGCTGACACTCTTTGCTGGATGTTCAGGCCAATGCCCAAAAGCGGCGTACTACCGATGACCACTCGGACTTGGCCGTTGTTGATCCGGCGATGCAATCGTTTTACCTCATCTTCCTTCGTATACTCATGGACAATTGCTATCTGTTCCGCCGGGATACCTCCGGCAATCAGCTTGTCCCGCAAGTCATGATAGACTGAGAACCCCGAGCCCTTCGGAGTGCCTCTGTCGGAGAAGACGAGTTGAACATGTTTCGCTTCCTCATAGTCTTCTCCAGTGGACCAATCGATAGCTGGTCGTTTTTCTTTGTAGATTTCCAAGATTTTCTTAACTGCGTAGTTCGTCTTGGTGTCTTTGTAGTCGTGTTCATCCGGGAACAAAAGCCGGGGGTCCATTGCCATCAGACGAGCGTGAGTTGCAATTACAAGGATGTTGTCGGGCTTGTCGTTGTATTTGGCCTCGAGCGGGTTGAGCCTAACGGCCATAGCTCGCTGCTTGAGGATTTCTTGATATGCCTTCACAGCCGGATTTGGAGGAACAGTGACCGCAATCGGCTTTCCACCTTTGATCTCCGGTCTTTTGAGTTTCTTTCCAAGCGCCACAACGTCATCGAACTTGACTATGTCGAGCACCTGTCTCGTGAGATCCATAAGCTCAGGAAGGTTGATGAAACGCTGGAATCTCGTGGCTTCACGATAGCCCCCTCCCTCAATAGCCGGTTCCGTCTCCCGCGCGATTGTGCCAAAGGTATTCGCCCAGGCGTCGAACGCAGTCAGTCCCCTGTTTTCAAGTTCTGGGTACTGCAGGTACCTGGAAATTGTGTAGAGTTCCCCAACACTGTTCGTCAAAGGCGTACCTGATGCGAACAGCACGCCTCGACCGTAGCGACCCAACAGGTATTGTGTCTTCGCAAAGAGGTCCATTGACCTGTGAGAACCAGTCGGGTTGATGCCTTTGACGTTTTTGAGATTCGTGAAAAATGCCAAGTTTTTGTAAGCATGGGCTTCATCTACTACCAGCATATCAATGCCGAGCTTGTCGAACGTCGGAACGTCGTCCCTTTCCATATCCAAATACCGTTGGAGTTGGGCTCTAAGCCTCAGCAAAGCCTTTTCGACGAGACGAAGTTGCTTGCCACCTCTCACGCCTGAATTCTTAGCCTGCGTTAAGTAGCTTTCAAGCTTCTCTGCTTCATTGCGAACAAACTCAGCTCGCATTTCAGGTGAAAGCGGGATCTTCGCAAAAGACTCCCGAGTGAGGACCACGGCGTCATATTGATCCGTCGCCAACCGTCCTAGCGCCTGCTTGCGCTTGGCCTTGTCGCCGGGCACCTCAAGGTAGAGCACTCGTGCGCCGGGATAAAGCCTGCTAAATGCCGCACGTATATCGGGGACGGTTTTTTTCTCGACAACCATAACCGCACGTTTATGCAAGCGCAACCGTTTGCTTTCCATAATCGCAGCTATCATGGTATAAGTCTTGCCCGTCCCCACTTCATGGGCCAGGTATAAGCGACCGGAGCGCAGGTATCTGTAAACAGCAGCTTTCTGATGGGGCCTGAGTGAGATTAGCTCGTTGGGGACCTTTCCGGGGAACGCAAGATGCTCGCCGTTCCATTGCGCTGCCACAAATGTTCTGAATCGTTTATTGTATCGTTCGGCCTCCCCTCGGGCTATCTGGGTATTTTTCGATTTCAACAGCCAAGCACGGAATTCCTCCCTGATCCGTTGCATTCGCTGTATCGCCAGCTCTGTCGCAGCTCTATCTATCGCGGGCCTTGTGCCTGCGCCAGTTGACGGTTCTCGAACTACTGGCGTCTTTCCATTGAGAATCGCATCCAGTAGGTCAAAAAAGTCAAGCCGCCCACCAGATTCCCCGACCACTCCCCACACATGAGTGGATTCATAGCTATTCCGAGCCATGTCTCGGTAATAGTTGGCATTGCGCCTGGTGTACCCGCTTGTGAAGTCAATGCTCCACGACCCCAGCGCCTCACACCTAGTGACACGCACGTTCTGCGCACCGGGGATCAAATCTTCGATAAAAGCCACAATTGTCTCCGGTGATAGGTAACTCGCTCCCAATTGCCACCTGATCTCTTCCGGTGGCAAGGGGTCAGGCAAGACCGCCTGGAGCGCTTTCACGTTTCGCTCGAATGCCGGATCCAATTTGGCTGCTGCTTCTGCCACCTGAAGCTTCGCGGCGACATCACCTGAGAGATATTCCTCTTTGGTGATCCAACCTCTTTGCGGGTCATCGAAGATCTTGTCGCCAAGTGCTTGAACAAGTCGATTCTGATCCATTCCAGCGAGCTGCGACATATAAGCGAGATCCACACGACCACGCCACCCCAAGGAGATCAGAAGCGCTTCGTCAGCGTCTTTGGCAGTGGTTGGAGGACTTGGTGCCAAAGTGTTTTCTGTAAAAATCGCGGCTAAGGATTCGACTTTGCCTGTGACCTCATCGTATTCTTCTAAACCAAGAAGCAAATATGCATCTGGATCCTTTGCGAAAAGTCTTACGTTTTTCACGTTGTTAAGTGGGCCGTACTTTTTCACAAACGCATCGTAGAGTTTGCGAAGCTGAGCTCGCTCCGCAGAAATCGTAACTTCAGGTTGCCGTTCTCCTTGGAGTCGGAGAAGCTTATGAACCTGGTCACGGATTTGTACCATGCCCTTTACGCGGGCTTCTGCTTCTTTGCCCGTTCGGCCACCAGCGTCTTTGTAAAGAACGGGGGCACCGCTTTCATTCACGTAAACCTTGCCGTCTCTGATGAAATAGGCACCATCCCGGATCTCACCTTCTTTGACTATGCCCGCAAGGGGGTCAAAATCCATTTCCCTATCTTTCATGAATATCCCGGCGGGCAAGGTTTCCGCAATGCGCTCCAACTGTTCACCGATGTTGTCCAAAGACCCAATCGTGATTGTTCGATTTTGACCGGGATTGAATCCTATTTTGCCCAACACATGAGTTGACTTCTCGAAGAAATAATTATTGATACGCGCCTCGGCCTTGCCAGTTATCTCGGTGTGAAGCGTCCCGCTTTCATACACATAGGGTAGCCTTTCAGTCCTGGTCTGGATCCAATCGGGGGTCGCTGGCAATTCAGGCAAATCAGTTCCTTTTTTCCTGAAAATTAACAAGTCCGCGCCAGCTTCTGCATCAGCGAAGATGCCATTGGGAAGTCGGATGGCGGCCACTAGGTCTGCCTTCCGACTGAACATTTCCCTGGCAGAAGTGTCCTGGGTGTCCATGGTGTAAGTCGAAGTCAACGTTACCAGAAGACCGCCAGGCTTGAGCAAGTCCAAGCTTTTGTTGATGAAATAGTTATGAAGGTTAAGCTTGCCCCCTGGATTGTGTAGCGGATCGTAGGGTCCTATCTCGTGAAACGGCACGTTGCCTACGACCAGGTCATAGTATTCAAGCGGCATAGCCGCTTCCTCGAAAGGCGAATTCAATATCGTCCGGGTTTGATAAAGCTGGGCGGCTATCTTCGCCGTGACCGGATCAAGTTCGACACCCACGACAGATGAAAGATCTCGCATGGGTTCGGGCATCATTCCTATGATATGACCACTTCCAGCTGCTGGCTCAAGGACGCGACCTCCACGGAAGCCCAGCCGTTGAACCATATCCCACATCTGAGATATCACTTCAGGCGGCGTATAGTAGGCCGTCAGTGAACTCTCTCTTGCAGAAGACAACTCATCGGGAGTCAGGATGTTCCGAAGAACTTCCGATCTGTTTCTCCATTGCTCGGTTGGATAGTGGGCAAGGGCCGGGCCTAAACCACCCCAGCCTGAAAACTTCACGAGGATGGCCTGTTCCTCTTCCGTGGCAAGTCGATTCTCGGCTTCTAGCTTGCGTAGAATGCGAATCGCGGCAAGATTGTCTTGAAACCGTTTTGCAAGACTGCGTCCTTGGTCAATGTCTCCTTGCTTGATGGTGTAGTCTTTCCGTTGGGCCTTCTGGACATCTTTGAGGGCTTTTTCCCCTTCCGCATCTAGGCTTCCTCGAACATTTGGTCCAATTGGGGCATGACCAGTTCCTCCGCGAACAGTGGATTCACCCCCTGGCGCGATATCAGGTCCGCCAGGGCGTCCGCCCCCCTGTCCGAGATTTCCGTCGCCAACTGGCGCAACGACCCCTCCTCCAGGTTTTTTACCTTCGTCGGATACTTCTCCTTCCACCTCTCCAGCAAAGCTCTCTCTCCAATCCCGTAAGTCGCCATCTTTCACCTCCACGGTGACAATGGTGGTCCTTCCTTCTAATTTGACCGGTATCAGCCCGTAAGATATTACTTGTTCTGTTTTTAACGGGCTGGCATACCCTACCGCGCCTTTGATCTCTGAGTCTTCGCGCTGGCCCTCGCGGCGATAGTCATCGTCAAAGGCTTCATAGTTTGGGGGCTGCATTGCCTCTCCCCGTGTTGAAACCGTATAAGCGTACCAGTAGAGATCGTTCTGGGAGGGTTTTCCTTGGTAAATGGCCCGCAAGATTGAGTCCAGCTTTTCCTCTATCCGTTTCATTGCTTCCCGCACTTCGATGTCGATCTGGACAGTGACTGGGACATAATCAGCGGAAAGTCGGGGCACGCCGTCTTCTCCCCATTCGATCGAAGAAAAGAACCGATCGAACAAACCATCGAAGTATTCACTTTCCTCCTGGCTTGGATAGGCGTCTGGCTGGTTGAAATGCTCCTTTACAAACCCGGGGGAAACGAAAGCCTTGTCTACTAAGTAAGCATTGTCTGCGTCTAGCTTTCTCGAAACCCACGCCTCAAAGGCACGGGCGAACATCTCTTCTTTCTTTGACCAGTACTTGCCTTCAACATTCTTGTCCAGTGCGAGCGCATTCTTGAAAAATGCAGTCTTTGACTTATACCTGCCCGGGTATTGAAGCAAGTTCTTCGCTGCCTCGATTCTATCGGCTTGAGAAGCGTGGCCCCAGAGGCCTCGAAGTATTTGGTCAACGTCTCGCTCAACGCTGTCTATATCCTCTCGGGCTTTCAACGCCTCCATCAGATCGTCGAAAGGCGAGTAGGAACGATACTTGTAGTTGGTATTGTTTTCCAAAGTAATGGTTCGAGAACCCATATAATGGAGAGCATGGCCCCATTCATGAGCAAGGCTTCCATCGCCCCTCGTCTTGGTTAGATTGATGACATGGTTGCCCGGCTCATAATGCGCAGCAGCTTTTCCATGTCCACGGCTACCGAAGGCCAATCCCAATTGAAATGCAGTTCCAGCTCCTAGACCAATGCCACGTTGCGGGGCTCCGATCGCCTCAGCCAGCATGGCCAAAGAATCGTAGGCTAAGTTGACACTCTGCTGGCGATGGGTGGCTTCCGTCCACTCACCGAATTCGACACCGCGCAACCCGTACGTTTTTATCAGATCATCGCCAGCCACGTTTTTGCCGTCTCTGTATTTGGCTGGTGTGGTGATCTGCATCAGCGGGGTAGACACTCGCTCAATCGGTTGGGGGCCTACAATCTCAACCTGTTCCTTCTCGACAAAGCTATCGTAAGAGTCAAAGGATCTGAACAATCTGTAGACCCTTCCTGTTAGGGCCTTGTAAAGTAACTTTCCGTAGTCGGTGAGCTCAGCCTCAATTTGCTCTGCATTCCCGGAGAGTAGCGTCTGGAAGCGGCCAGAAGGAGCATGTTTCTCCTTGTCCGACAAGAGATTTTCTTTCAGGGACTGAAAAGCTTCTTCAACGCTTACAGCCTTGGAGAAGATATCGCTTAAGCGTTCTATCGCTGCTTGGTATTCGGCTGCGCCTTCCAGGAACCAGTCTTTGTACTTTCTGCCCCCATATTTGGGACTAATTTCCTCACTCTGGAGCTTAGTTGCAATAAGGTCGAGGAAGGGCGCACTCCACCTAGTTTTGGACATTCGGTATGCTCCGGCCATCCTTGCGGCTATTTCTGTAAACGTGGGAACTGTGGCACTCACAAACTCCGCGTACCTCTTGAGGCCCGGAGAAGCTACCTCGGCGAATTGAGGCTTGAATGTCTTTCGTTTTCCAACTATAGACAGCACTTCTCCCACCCAGTCCAGCGTGTTTCTGCCTTGGGTTCGTTCGTCGATCATAAGGCGAATGGCTTCGGCATTCTCTCGCGGATCCTTTGAGGACCTCTTGCCCGCCATTTTCTCACCGGCATCAATCAGCTTTTCGACTTTGGTCCCTTTTGGTTTTTTTTCTTCCTTTGGTTTGCCCTCTTCCCCAACTCGGATGATGCCCTCACCTTCTTCACCCCCTGGCGCTACGGGCTTGGCTTCTTCTCTCTTGCGTCCCCCGGGCAGTTCCTCCTTCGCGAATTTTTTGAAATATGGCAGACCCTTCTCGCCCAGCAGATGGACCGCAAGCGAAACGAACTCTTTCATCGCCATCCCGGCTTCGACAGCTTTGTCATACATCTCCCAGAGCTTGTCGCGTACCTTTTCCCACTTTGCAGGATCCACTTCTTCAAATGAAACGGAACCTCTTTCCCCTCCGATGATTTCAGAAATTTCTTTGGCAATGCGCCGCATGTCAGTAAGAGCGTCGCGCACGGCCTTTTTCTTTTCCTTCATTTGTTTTTTGATCTCTATCTCACGCTTGATCTTCGGCGTTTTCTTTGCTTCTTCCACCTGCCTTTCAAACTCCGCTATCAACTCGTCGGGGGTAGCTCCCAGTCCAGAAATTTTGGCTTCTTCTGGAAGAGTTTCTTTTCCTTCCGGCTTTGGCTCTTCCGTGGCTTCTGGAGCAGGAGCTTCTGCAAGAGCCTGTTCGACGGTTTGGCCCGGAGCTACCTTCACTTCTCGGTCATTTTCGTCATCTGATACAACGATAGTACCGTCTTCCTGTTCCTCAACAAGAGACGCATTCAATCCCTTGGCTTTGATTTCCTCTTGAAGCGCTTTCCACCGTTGGACTGATCTCGTTTCCTTGACATCATCCTCAAAGCCCTGCATTGCGTTGTAGAGGGGATCTTGGTCCCCGCTTTTTTGAGCCCTGGCGGCGGCATCTTCAAGACTTTCGTCAGGTCTCAAGCGGAACGGCACGCGCTTCCCATCGTCAAGAGTGGCGATGAATACAGGGATGCTGTTGTTAAGCCCAGTCTGTCTGTAGTGGTCTCGTGGAGGCATCAAGCCAAGAAATTCCACCTTGGGCTTTTCTATTTGCTTGGCTACTCGCTCGTAGCCCGGCACCGACAAGCGCTCTTTTGCCTCTTCCACCAGAGTCGCATGATATTCCATCGGGTTCTTTACTATTTGCTTGGCCTCTTGCTCGCTGAAGGCTGGTAAGGTAGCGTAGGCCCCGGGTTGTGGAGGTTTCCAGGCTTTGAGCTCTGAGACCGCAGCCGCTCCTTCTGCCACTGGCGCAGGGGCGGCCTCGGGCTTCGGCACCTGCTGCTCTTCGCTCGGAACAGGCTGGGCAACCGCTGGAGTGACCGGCACTTCGGGTTGAGGAGCGGCAACAGCTTCTTCTGAGGCTCTGACCGCTTCTTGAGCCCCCGCTTCTTTCCCTAGACCTTCTGCCTCTTCTCTTGCCAGTCTTTCTTTTAGTAACTTCATGCCTGCTGGATGTTGAGCCAAGGCTCGATCCAGATAAGCTCTCATCCTTTCTTTTGCGGCTTTCTTGGCTTCCTCGGTTTTGGCCTTTTCGGCTTCTTTTTGGAGTCGTTCTTCTTCTGCCTTGAAGTGTTCCTCAAAAGCCCTTGCGGATTCCTCCGCACTCTTGGCCACCACCGTGGGTCCCGGCCTGGGAGTTTCTTCCGCAGGTTTTTCTTCGATTCGCCAGACAGCGTACCCGCCCTTAACCGGCACCACTTCTGCGGCTATGCCCTGAGATTCGAGTTCTTTTTTGCGTCGTAGTGCAAGAAGTTTGTTAGCGAACTGAGCTCCCGTCTCGGATTCCGCCCCTGCCCGCGTGGGACGTGTGGGTGCTCCAGCAGGAGGAGTTTCTCCCAATGGCGTCCGAGGAGTTTTCTCTTCCCGGAGGGGCTCAGTTTCACTGATCACCATCCCGCCACTTCGCCTGGACGCTGCGGCTTCCGCAGTCGGACCGAGGTCCAGTCTTCCGGCCCAATGCTCAATGATGAGATCGTTGAGCTGATCTACCAAGCCGAGCTTCTGGATGGCGGGATCTCGCCTCAGTTTGAAGACATCGTCAACACTAAACTCCTCTCCTGCGGGAGTTTTGCCTGTGGCGAGACTCTCTCTTATCTCATCAAAGATCTGTCTCCGATCTTTCAGCAAGCCGCTCAAATTCTCGCCGACTTTTTCCATTGGGGACGGTTCGAGCGCTGGCACTGTCCTACTCGCCACGGTACCTACCCCGGCTCCCAGGGCACCAAGTGGTAATGCCACGAGGCCGGAATAGAGAGCATCCTTGGTTACCTCTGGTAATTTGTTGATGAACTCGCCGATCGCCTTGATCGTAGACTTGTCGGCCTGTCTTGCCCATATCCTGCTGAACTCATCAGGATATTGCTGGACGAATTCTTCAAGCCCTTCCGTCCCCATGCCTACCAAGAAGTCCAAGACCTTCTTGTAAATTGGTCGTCCAGGCTTCCAAGCGTTCAGGACCTTCTCGAGCCCCAATGTTTCAAGAGGTGTTTGTAGGCTGGCATTCATGATGGAAGCTATGAATGCCCTGTCTTTGTCCACTCCTTCATCCACCAAGTCTGCATAGGTGCCACCGGCGATCTGGGCGAACATCTGAGTCCCGGCAGTCATCTTTGCGCCTTGCGCGAAAATTTTTGCTGCCTCTTCCGCCCCCAACGTTCTCCCAGCTTTTTCAGCAGCTTTTATCGCCTCACGGCGCAACAAACCGCCTCCAACACCACCGGTCAGCATTGCGACGCCGAACTGAGGGGCAGTCCGAGCCACATCCTCCCAAAAGCCGGAACTCTGCTCATCGTATTCTGGACTCGGTTCCAACGCGGGCTTGACACGTTCCCATAGACCAGTGTCTTTTAAGATTTTGCCAGTCTCGCTGACGCCCCGGGCAACGCTGCCGAAGCCGGGTATTGTTTTGAGCACCCTGCCGACAAACGGGTGCTCTTGTTCCACTTCTCTAGCTGCGACGGGGAACTCAAGTGTTTCTCTCACCACATCTTTGATGCCTTCTGGAATGGCTCCAGCTATTCTGCCAAGGGTGGCTTCAGGCTGCGGCTCGGGTTCGCCCATCAAACGCCCTAGACGTCCGTGGCGAGGTCCCTCTGTCTCAAATTGCGACAGATATCTATTTCTTATCTGTTCTTGCCTTTCTTTAGGAAGCGTCCAGAATTCCGTATCAGTCATGTTTTCATCGAAGAAATTGGAGCGGACTTTACGCTTCTCTTCCCTCGACAAACTCGCGAATTCGGGATCCTGTTCCCACTCCCACATTTTCGTTTCCTTTCCTTACTTTGCGAACTGTCTCCAATCCATCACCCCACCGCCGCCGCCGGACCCTTCTTCGCCCCCCATGTCAGCCATGTATTTGCTCCTCCATTTGTTGAATACAGCTTCCTGCTGGTCCGGGGTCAGCTTCATCCACTGCTTCCTGAATGTTGGGTCCGATCTTTGCATCTCTTGGATTCTGGTCTCGGCGGCTTTGCTTGCCTCCAGGTTAAGTCTCTGCCGGAGGAGTTCTAACTGCTGCTCTTTGCTTTGCTGCTCGGCTTCATATCTTTGCCCTAAGATCGTGTGCTGCCGACCGAGTTCTTCCAGTTTCGCCCTTTCTATGCCTCTTTCGCCGTACAGCATCTCGTTGCGCCGTTCTTCGATGTCGCGCAATCGGTCCAGGATATCTTCATGCCTAGACTTTATCCCAAGCTCCTGACTAGCTAGGCCGATCTTCTGTCGCTCTATGCCGCCTTCTCCATACTTCGCTTCAAGCTCCTTCGCGGTAAGAGACTCCGGTCCGTACTGCAACTGGGCTCGTGCCATGGCACCAGTTTCCTGCTCCCTGAGCCGTTGCAAGGCAGCTTCGTCGGCCATCTGCTGGCGAAGCCTCTCTTCCTCTCCTTTCTTGCCTATCTGTTCAAGCTGGTATCCCTGTAACTCCTGCCGTCTCGCTTCCCTGGCTTTAGGAGTCGTCTGTGCTATCACGGATTGTCTCACTTCGTTGTATCTATCGGGGTAAAAGGTAGGCATTAGCAAACCCTCCTTTCTTTACATCTGAAATTCATAATTGTAGTTGTGAGATTCAGACCTTCTTTCCTCTTCGGACTCGCTAAAGCTGTACCTGTAGCCACCTTCGTATTGCAAATGCGCCCCCACGCTGGTGCCCGCAAGAGCGCTGGCAGTGAGTTGCGCTGCAACGCTCGCTCCTGCCTTGATGGTCTCCAGGCGTAGTGCATTGGCTTCCAAAGCGATCTTCATGTTCACGTCTGCGTTTTTGATCAAAACATCGACCTTAGCTTTGAACTTCTCAATTTCTGCCTTGAAAAGTTCGACGGCCATGAGCACCTGGGCCTTGGCAGCCTCTAGGGTGCGATCAGCATACTTATTGAAATAATCGAAATAATTCTTCAAAACTTCCGAAGCTGTAGCTTTGGCCAGCTCACTATTTTTCTGTGCAAGCTCGGCCTGCTTGATCATGATCTCGTAGTTGAGTTGGGCATCGGCGCGAGTCTGCTCAGTCAATGCTTCTGCCAAGCGACCACCCAATGCCCCAGGCGGGATGGTCCATCCTCTGGCTGCGTAGAATTGCAGTGCCTCGTTGTAGGTACGCTCGTTGGCCAGTTCCTGCCGAGCACGAGCCCGTTCCCAAATGGCGTTCTCTACGTCCTCATCAAGCCCCGTCCCGCCATTTTGGATAAGATCAGTCAGGGCCGCAGCTAAGGTATCATAGAGATCGGACTGGAAGGGCGGCTCCGAATAGTTGAAGTTGTTAGGCGGTGCGGCTGGCATTGTCCCGACATCAACCTCGGTGAAGTCGGGATCATATAAGGTGGGGTCTTGAAGATTAGTAAGGAAGGTCGAAACGAGCCCCCACGCCTGGTTGGCATAGTCAGTTGCCATGTCCAGGCGATTTTCTACCAAATCGAAGGTCTCTTGCTGGTACTGTATCGTCATTTAGGCCTCCTCTCTTCCCCACCCGCCTACTCACTACTCATTCAAAACTGTAAACCTACTCACAATTAGGGTCAACATTGGCTATCGAATAATCGATCGTTATTTTGTACTGGCTCGAATCCCATTTGTCCTCTCTGCAACCATAGCGCTTCAGCAGAGGCCAAAGTTCGGGGTCCGAAGGCTTGAACCTGAAATCCACCTCGCTCATGCGCAATGGGAGTGTCGGCGTGCTTATGTTGTTGCTGTGTGGTACAGAGACTGGAATCATATAGTCCGGTGGATCGCCACAGCCTGTTTGGGCTCCAGTAGGCCAGACGGTGCTACCCCAACTGACATCCCCGTATAGCTCCCCATGATAATATCGATTGTTGACCGTTCCATCGCTCTTCATCGAATAGGAAACGTATGCGTATGCATAGTAATCATCTTGTAATGGGCCTATAGTGGGTATGGTCTGACCACCATACTCAGGACATGAGGTGGGGATGGTGGCATACCAAAGGGCACCATCGTTTATGTAGTGGTATTTGGAACTTCCACCTTCGTTGATCGCAGGCAATAGCTTACCTGTCGCGTCCTCCCAAAGATCTGGCAGCCATGCAAAACCCACCGATAGGTTGTGCCACCAATCGGAGGATGTTCCTTCGGCAGTAGGCCACGCAGCAGTTCTCACCGTCACGGTGATTGGACCGTTAGCGCCTTCCTGGTAGGTAAAAGTTGTACCCTCAGCACCAGCAAAATAGAGAGGAAACTCCAACTCCGGGAATTTTCGTCCGAATGTTAAGGGGTACAAAGTGTAGACATCGCCATTATATTCGACTTCGAGTCGTTCTTTATGTGTTTTGAGGTCAATAGGAGCCCAAGGGAGGTAGCCTTGATCCCAATAGCCAGCCGAGCCCTTGGTCAAAATCTTCCAGGTCCTCGGAATACCGGTAATCTTGAGCCATGTTTTGGCTGTCCACACGAAATCCGTTATCTCTATATCATTGATATAAAACGCTTTGGTATCAGTATATTCAGGAGGTATGTGTGTAATCGTCAGCTTCCTCGCTTGTTCGGAATCCAATCGCCGATCGCCAGGCAAGGAAAGGATCTCTCCACTTACTTCATGCAATGCGGGCGGGTTGGTCGGAGGAGGCGGGGGAGGTAACTGTAGAAGTTTTATCTCTCTTTGGATGGGGACCGGCAACCCCTTTTTCTTCTCTTCTTCTTCTTCTGGGATTTCTTGTTCAACCAGAGGGGGAACGTAGATTTGTACTTCGTCGTCCCCAAAATGTGATCGAATGGTTATCTTGGAACCATCTGCGAGATAAACCCGTCTGATGTCCTGTTTGAGGTCCCTGAACTGCATGAGTTCATGGAGGATATCCTGCTGCTGAAGTGCGAATCTCCGAAGAAGCTTCCCGGCGGCAGTGTCTCCTTGGTATGTGATTCTGGTTGCCATATTTCATCTGGTATCCGATGTCCTCGGGCCTAAAAAAACTGGATAGAACTCAATCGAGTCTAGCGAAAAATCGCCTCCTTCGACATTGGATAGAGCGACCTTCCAGTATCTGCCTCTGCCGTTTCTTCCCACGACAACCTTGGCGTTGTGGGACAAAAGTCCGACCTTCCTCGGAGCTACCACATAATCTCTGGCGGTGCCTTCATCGGCAGTCAAACTGACAGTCAGCGGATCAGTGTCGGCTTCAAAGCCGAAGTGCATGCTTCTGATCCTTGCCATGCCAAGATCAATCATGGGGAACTCCACAAAGGCCGTAATGGGCTCGTCATCGTCATCGTCGCCGGTCTCCACTACGTAGATCCCATCTGAGTTGGCGCCCAACAGGGTGCCTCCGAACGCCCTGCACATGGAATTGAAATTCCAGTGTGCGTACTGGCTGACTGCCAAGTTGGTAAGGTTTATTCTGAGGCCGAGCCATTCCTCTTCCACGTTTTACCTCACATATCTTAGGACATAGCCATCAAAGCGTCCCAATGGCTTCCCATAGGCTTCGAGGACTAGAGCCGGTAGCGATTCGCTTAATTCGCCGCCTTCGCAGTCCAGATAGCCGATCGCAGCCAATTCCAGAATAGCTAATTGTTTCGCGCAGTTGCCAATAACTCCGGCAAAGCCTTCGGCTGTTGAGTAAATAATTGGTAGGAACTGTCCCAAGACTCCATCGATTTCTACATCGCTTTGCGCTGCGGCAGATAGTGTTGGCAGATTGCGAATGAGTGAACCGACATTCTCTTCGTAACTCTCGCCCAAGATTGCGGGTAAATTCTTTATGAGACTGCCTACCACCAGACTCTCGCTGTTTGAGTCATAGGATGCGAGTACATCTGTTCCTTCGTCTAAATAATACTCGAATTCGATATGATACTCACCTGTAGTGTAGTTTATAGTGGAATTCGTGATCTTGTAACCGGTAATTGTCCCGCCCGCATCACTCGTGGCAGTCCAATTGAACAATCCCCCAGAATAGTATCCTGAGAAATCGATGTTAGTTGTATCATCAGGAGGATCCGTCCAAACGAGTGAGAACTCACCAGTACGATAGTCAATAGTGCCGGAGCCATAGCCAGTCAGGTTGCCGTTACCATCATCTGTGAGGTCCTGTCCCACGCCGCTAATCGTCGCGGTAAATTGAACCGTATTAGGATTGATAAAATTTTGCATCAAATACCCACTAAACTCTGTGGTAACGCCATCTCCGGTGGCAACGGTTTCATTATGGATGCCTTCACCATACAAATAGTATTTGATTTCAAATGAACTTGCTACGACTGGAGGGAAAGCTACCGTACCCTCCATCACAATGTTTAAGGTCTGGGGCCAAGCTCCTGGAGTCCCAATAACCTCGTTGTCAACGTGGCCAGGCATTTCATCACCTCAGAATACACAAAACATGTTACACGTTGGCTGGCAGAGTTAGCTGGAATGTAGATATCGTCACTGAGCCACCAGTCGCGATGCTAACACTGCTGAGATTCAGATCTGCGCCGGAGAGGCCCACCGATCCGTCAAAGCGTCTTTTGTAGTTAGTGCCATCGGCTCCCGTCTGGTAAGCATTGTCGTAGAAACGGAACCAGCCCGCTGTGCCATTTGCCAGACCGATTCCCTTCCACGTTTCACCGCTTGCTTTGGATATAACTCCACTCGATGGCTCGTCGAAATTGAGACCATTGGTTGATTCGCCAGCAGTGAATGCTCCGGCATCTACAGTAATTGAGCAGAGCTTGGTGCCTGTTTCTATGGCGTCTGCGCTAGATGGCTGACTTCCACTGTAGATGTCAATGATTCCGTACTTCATCACATCTCTCAATGATGCTCCATGGCCAGCCAGCTGGAGTGTAAATGAGCTTCCTGCGGCCTGGTCCACGACAGTCTCGCTCACAGTGATGGCTCCGGCGGCTACGGAAACTATCGTGAAGTACCCAACGTTTCCGGTGATGTCAGAATGGATCACGTCGCCAGGACGGAAGCCTTTGATCAAAAGTTGGTTCGCTGAGTCGCGGAACTGTTTGGACGCTGCATCTGCGCTGATGGTTGTCGCAGTGTAATCGACCTGATACCCGAGAAGTGCATTTCGTAGAGCAGTGCTCAGCCTAAGCATCTTTTGCCTCCTTTGCGGTTATGGTTCCAAGGTAGTGATGTAATGTCCGTCACTGTAGAGACCTCCACCGAATCTAGCTGAAGGGATTACCAAGTTACGCTCAGTGAGATTCTTGAACCCCCCATTGGCAATTCCGATGCAAATACCCCTCGGACTTGTCCATAAAATGAATCTCTTCGCCTGCGTCTCTTCTTGGCCGGTGAGGCCGCCCTCGACAATCACATCAGTACCTCGGATAGCAGGGTATTCGGCAATGGTTGTGATCCCGAGCTGGGGAGCATCTTCCCCAGCCAAGAAATAAGTTTTGGCTTCGTCTGAAACGTAGAGCCCTCCATCAACGGCTCTCATCATTTGTATTTCAGAAGCGAATGGGATCCAGTTCGATGCGAGGTTAAACCAAGAGTACGCGAATGGCTCCGAGTACCATATGACTTCACCTTCCGCGATGTACATGCGTCCGTTGTAGACCTCTAGGAGATGCCCCGCAGGCGGGTCGGAAAAAGTTTTGGTCGTGGTTGGACCCACATAATCTTCGCCGACCCAATCGACGGCGACGCCATTGCGGACAATGCCATTCTCGCTACCGTTGCTGTAATAGATATCATTGCCTGCCCGCACATACGACATCCTTGCCCCCACCTTCAACCCGGTTCGCAATTCTTCCGTGTCATAGCTCGGAAAAAGGCGATAGAGACTGCTCTCTGAGACGAAAAGGCAGATGTCATCAGTGCCGAAGATGGAGTGCACCGAACCGTCGAAAATCCGAGTGTAGCCCTTGCGCCGCGTAAGCCGTCCGCTGTCGTCTATGTCTACGTTGTAGGCTGCGGCTAGAGCCGTCAGACCGTTTTCCAGATCGGCTCTCAGCCGCGTTGCGTCAACTCGGTTGTTCAGGCCGGAAGTAGCTTTGAACAGAACGAGTCTCGTTGGAGGCATCAGATAAACCCATCCCAGTCAATGTTGAACATGCCCATTGATATCGGCATTTTCGGCTCAGGCCCGATGTAGAGCTTGAGCTCGGCAATGCCAGATTCAAACTCTTGAAAATAATACTGGGTGTTAGTCTTTGATCCTTCTATCCCATCTTCTATTTGAGAAAAAATCTGCTTGCATACCCAGTCCGCCAGAATCTTATGCAAGTGCGGAGGAACGCCTTCTGGTTCGTCTGCGTCCTCCGACATTGTTTCGGGTACTCGGTAGTAGTAGAGATCCAGTGTTTGTGGCGCACTCGGGATGTGTTGATAATAAAGCCTGCTCCTGCCTTGTGCCGCGATGTGCAAGATGTCCCCACCTTGGTCCGGTTGGGGAAAGAAACTGAACATCGTGCGGTGGTTAGGGTATATGGCGATCTTACGACTGATGGTTTGGTTGTAACAAGCGTACAACTCTCTCATGTAATCAGTGGGCAAGGGTACATTGTTCGGCCCTTGGTTGACGATAGTGATCGTCGCTCCTGCACCTTCATCTTGCAATGCCTCGCTCACGGTCAAAGAACCTGCGCTCGCTGCGCTAACTGTATAGGTTCCGTCATTCGAGGTACTACCGGTGACTGTGATCTCATCGCCCACATTGAAACCACCGGTGACGAAACCACTACCGCCATCTGTAATGGTTTTGGTAGTGGAATCAAAGGAGATGGTATTGGCGGACAGATAAGCAGTCCCAGCGTAGACCGTAGTTTTGGTCTGTAAGTCAGGCAATAAAACCCGCCCAGCCACGTACTGCAGGGCTTGGTTGAGTAGGTCCTGGATTTCAGATGGAGAGTAAGAAGAGTCTTGGACCGCTGCTTGGACGCGAGATATGAGATCCGCTAGGGTCATGCTGGCCTCCCCTCTTTATCCTTGACCAGCACGGGAGATAACAGACTCCCGCGAAAGATTATCCGCCAAAATATCGTTTTGTTCAAGTTCCAAGCCCAGGTGGCTATAAACTTTATCCCACAGCCTTTTTGCTGTGGCCGGAATGCTGTGATACGTCTGCGCCCAATACCGCGCTTCATGTTTTCGCCGCTCGATATCTGAATCAGACATGTCTGACAGGGCAGTCAAGCACTCCTCCAATGCCTCCGGGGTATTGGCGATATGCAACGCGGGGGGAGTTCCGTACTGAACTCGATACTCGTTCGTTGCAAGGCTGTTGGTTATGACTATTTTGCCCAGTGCTGCGGCTTCCAAGGCAGTGTTGCCCCATTCGCCGTATTTCCTCCCAGCAATGTCTACGTTCAAGGTTTCTATAATGATATCGCACGCTTTCATGCGTGCCAAATTCTCTTCCCATGACACCCAGTGGTTGGTGCCCTGGGTATTTCGGACACCTTGATACGCAAGTCGTTTGCTAACAGCAGGCTTCCTGAATAGCTTCTCAATGACTTTGAGGATGGTAGCAGTTCCTTTTACAGTCGGGTCACTGGGAAAATGCCCGATGACCAGTTTACCGGCAAGCGGTCTTGTATAGTCAGGTTGGATCTTTTCCGTGTCAACAGGATAGTAGATCAAAGTCTCGTTCTTTGCTCCGAGGCCGAGCAGATCAGGGCATTGGATGATCGTCGCCGAAGCGATGGGATTGAATATCTGATTGCATCTCTCAGGTGCCAGCCGGTAAGTAGAACCTCCGTGTTGTACCACTATCTTTGTCCCGTTTCTCGCCCAATCCCAGTTGGGAACCACCACGTAGGTGGACCCGATGAAATGCACAACCTTGCTTTCTGCAAGGAGCGTCTCTAGGTAGGGGGCCATAACCGTGACCGGGTACAAGTCAACGGGTAGGCCCGTGAGGGAGGGGTGAAGGGGGGCTTGGTTGGGGTAGGCGAAGGGGTGGGCGTTGCCCTTGAACATGATGGAGTTGAGCCCCAGGCTCCTAACGCATCGCCAAAACCGGTACCCGGTGTTGGCCCAGTCGTTCTTTGCCAGCATCAACACATCGATTTGCCTGCTCTCACCCATCAGGTCATCTCCTTGTTCTTCAAGATGTAGAGGATCCTCTTCGCTCTGGACTTAGCTAAGATTTGGAAATCCTTGCGTATCTTGGTGTCGAAATCTTCTTCTTCAATGTAGATATATTCTTTGCCACGACTTTTGGCCGCCAGCCATCCCTCCTTGGACATTACGGTAAGCAGAACATATTCATATGAAGACACCACGTCCAAGAGTTCGCCATAATCGCAAGGACAATCTTCGGCCCCCAAGTAGACCAGTACATCAGCGTCTGGCAGAGGATCTGAAAATATGTCTGCTTGGAATAAAAATGGAGCATATCCTATCCTGTTCATCAACTCTTGAGCAAGGGAGATATATTTAGAGCTTGTATCAAAGCCCATGTACTTCACATTGTTGAGATGCATCAGATGGGCTCCGAGTAGACCAATTCCACATCCAGCATCCAGGACACGAAAAAAGCGCCGATAGTTTGCCGCCAGAAGGTCCTGCAACCAAGCGATTGCTTCATCTAGGTGAGGCAACAAAACTGCCTCCGTTGCCAGGTACGGCGTGAGTCTGTCGGCCATGTCCTGCTGTGCCTGCCTGATTTCAGAGTGATCAGGGTGATAAGACCGGCCTATGATTTTTGTGTAGATGATGTCATGAAATAGATCAAAGTTGCTCGGGTGGAAAGAAAAGAAGCCTTTCCCACCCTTTACCTGCGACATGAAAACTTCAGGATGGACTGCAAGGATCCCCCCGCCGTCGCCCAATTTCCAATTGGGGTGACCACCACCCCAAAAGGCCTTCTGGAAAGAGGGAAGGCCGGTAGCTTGTTCACAAAGTTCTTCCAAATCCTTGTTGCTTGGTTTTGGTCTTCCGGCGATCTCGACTGGATAGAAGTGCCCCACAGCTGAGTGAAGTTTGATACCAAGCCTCTCCAGGGCCTCCTTGTCCTCTTTGAGCCTTTCTGAAACGGCACTTTGATCGGCGGCATCATATGCAACATTGATATGGAGGCCGAAGAGAAATCCTTCATCTTTGAAGTCATCCACCAGATCCTTGATATCGCTCCAGCTATAGTCGCTATGCACATCAAAGTACACAACAACTGGGATCCGCTTTTGGACTTTGTAAGAGCATTCCTGTTCCATCATCATATGACAAGTTTGGACATCATAGTCCACATCATGACGTATAATCGGATAGAAGCCATTGTTCAGCTTCGGATGGTTCAAGATAGCTGCGAGCCAATTGCGGTAAACTCTATTATAGACAGCCTGCTTCATTCTTGCCTCCAGATGAGGAATTTTCGGCAGCTGGCAAATCTCGATAGTACTTTATCGTCGCATCAAGTCCCACCCCCAAGTTTGTTTTGCAGGAGAAACCACGGCTTTCAAGAAAAAGGCACGAAACCCAGAAATCCTTGATGTCCCCCTGTCTAGGGGGCAGATAATTAACTTGTGGCCGGATCCCCAACTTCCGTGCAATGAGATCCAGGGCGTCCTTCAACTGCCAAGCGTATTCTCTGGCTAAGTTGAATACCTGCCCTCCCATTTCTTCTATCTCTTGGAAATGTTCGAGTGCCCAGAAATTTGCTTTGACGACGTCTCCCACAAACGTGAAGTATCTCGTCTGCGTTCCGTCGCCGTGAATGTTGACCGGTTCTCCCTTCAGAAGTTTGGTTATGAATATGGGGATGACTCCTCCGGTCTTAGGGCATGCAGACTGTCTCGGCCCATAAACATGAAAGTATCGGAATGCCACATATTTGAGTCCGTGCAATTGTTTCAATACGGCCAGATATTTTTCGGCGGCTAGCTTGCTGACTCCATACCAGCTAACAGGGTTCGTCAATTGATCTTCATGCAATAGCCCATCACACTTGCCATAAACCGATCCCGTGGAAGCGTGTATCATCAAAGCTCCCACCTGAGCAGCAAGTTCCCCCACCCTCATCGTGCCCTGAGCGTTGACATGCAGATCATAGGCAGGGAAAGCAAATGACTTTTGGCATTTCACGCAAGCTTCGTGAAAGACAACTTGCACGCCCTCCATGTCCTGCGGGGACAAGGAGGTGACGCTTTTCTGTATGAATTTGCAGGCTTTGTCATCCCACCAATCTTGCTTGATGTTGGCTAGGCTACCGTTGCTCAAATCGTCTACTACTACTACTTCATGGCCGGTTTTGCAGGCGTATTCCACCAGATGCGACCCGATAAATCCCGCCCCTCCGGTCACCATCACGCGCATCTCATCACCCCTTCCCAAAGGTCCAACATCTCGGCTAGTTCAGCGGCTTCTTGCATGTATGCTTGATGGCCAGCCACAAGCTGCGCAAATTCCTTCCACCATCGACTGGCTTCCATCTGATTCCCTAGGGTGGAATAGGCAATGGCTAGGTTTGAATAGGCAATGTACAGTCCCCAGGGCTTCTGGCTCTTCTTCTCTTCCAGCAACGCCACAGTCTTGAGGAAATAGTCTATCGCCTCCTGGGTGCGCTGTCGTTCCAGCATATGCATCCCCAGATAGGTTGTCACCCTGGGATCGTCTTTGCATTCTTCGTATTCCTTCGACAATATGGCAAAGGTCCGGTCATGTTTGCGGCGGATGGTTTCTGCATCGGGGTAACCTCGATGCTCGATGAAAATGTCAGTCTCTTCCACTTTGATGCCCGAGGCTTCGATGGCTGACATAATCTCATTGTGTGCTCGACCCCTATAGCGAAGGCCGGGCAGGTTTGGAAAAACTCTGACCTGGCGATAGATGGCACTCGGAGAATAAAAACCGGGGTTATCGACGTAGAACAAGAAAGCTGTCTGCCCGTCCATCTTGGACTTGAGATCAACGACTTTCTGCGCGTTAGTCAAATCCATTCGGTCATCTGCATCCAGGATCATGATGTGGTCACAAGTGGCTTGTGCTATGCTGAAATTGCGAGCAGCAGAGAAGCTATCAGTCCAGACGTAGTCGAAGATTCTTGCGGACTTACAAGCGTCTTTTACGACTTGCTTGGTCCCATCACGTGATCCTGTATCCACGATAATGACTTCATCGGCGAATGGATAAATGTCTCTCAAGATATAGCCGACGTTGTTTTCTTCGTCTCGCACAATCATGCACACGGACAATCCTGGCGTCATCAAGGCACCTCTTGTCAAAGAAAGGCCCTCTGGGTCCGCTATCATGGCAGACCACAAGAGGGCCTCGTGTAGAAGAGAGCCATAGGCTTTTGCTCCGGCTCTAATAGCCTATGGCCATAAAGTCGATGTACTCACAGCCTGCCGTGTGTATCACGGTTACTGCACTGCCATCGCACGGTAACGATTCATTGAGCGTTACGGCATCTGCGACGACGCTGGAACTCCTTGGGGTGAGAACGATCATCTCGCAACTTCTCAGGCCAGTGTCGATTTCTCCACCTGTGCCTGAGCCAGTGGCAGTTCCGATGTGGACTCTTTTGTTTCCGAAGACGGTCCTCACTCTAAGCTGGCTGGTAAGCGCTGCCATCTTTGGCCTCCTGTGGTAAGTGACAAGGCAGAGGGCCGTCTCCCTCTGCCCCGTCAGTGGTTATTATCTCTCCATGTCATAGATGACAGGGAAGGCGTGCCTGGTATAAGCCGATGCCGTGTTCGCCAAACCCGCAAACCTAGCTATGATCGGGTTGTGCGGGTACATGGTGATACTGGAATCGTTGTACGGGAACAGGTAGCCCGGACTGACCGAGAGTGCAAGACCTTGGCCCGGACTCAGAGTCATGGTAGCCATGGCCTTCCTGCTCTTGATGCGACCCGGCCCCTGGCCCTTGGTAAGGATCCAGAAGTAGCTCCCGCTATCGACGTTGATCAAGGGAACTCCTACAGGTACGACTCCGGCAATGGCTGCGCTACTCGCCCCACTTGACTGATCGACACTTGCCCACAGGTTGGGCTGGATTCGGAAATAGTCGCTCGTGGTCAATGCTTTCACAAGCGGCTCTTCGAGTACCAACGTCAGGGAAGTGTCGGTTGCCCCGAGGGCACTATTCCACGCGATGGGATAGGAGTAGCCATCCGGGGCACTATCGACTGTCGCCCCCTTGGTGACGATGAATAGACCGCCCTCCAACTGCCCTTCTGACAACGTACCCCCGGCAGCGACGGTCACAGTGAAGCTTTTGCTGCCGAGTGCGACTGCCGGGCAAGCCTTGTAGAGCCAACCGCTAGCGGGAGGGCTAGCCACGCACATCTTGCCTGCCACCAAGTCAGCACCAGCCTTAGCGTAGTGAAAGACTCGCCCATCCCATAGCTCTCGTTTTGCACCTAGCCGTTCCTTCTTGGTGGTGCTCGCTTCGTAGATACCCTGAAAAAACCCTGTTCTCTTGACTGGACTGCTCATGTCGTCTCTCCCTCTTGCGAGTAGCCCCCCGCTTCCTGGAGGGGGGGAGAAGAGCTATATGTCATCAGCTCAGATTGGAATGCGCGATATGGGCCTTTCTGTTGTTGCAGATCGTGTTGCCGTCGCAGAGGATCTTCATGGTCTTGTCCTGGGGCGAATCGGCAATGATCTGCCACGGCGTCCTGACGAAGTACCCATTCTGGTGAATGGCGTAGCCAAAGTGATTCGAGTTGAGGGCAATGGCATAGCCACTCGGGCAGAAATCGTCAGGGAAGATGTCCTTGCCCTCGAAATAGAGACCAGTGAAACCAGCCTTGACGGTCTCCTTGCCGTCTGTGAAACGCTGCTGGACCTGCAAAATGTCGGCGATGACGTTCCACAGTGTTTCCGTGGTCACCACCAAGTCCGGCTTCCCTCCCGCCCCATCCCTCACTTTGGCGGTAGTGGCCATGGTGCGAAGGACGTTGAGAGTGATATTCTCGGAAGTGGTAGTGCGTCTTCCCACCCACGGCTTGGTCCCGTCGGCGGCAACTAAGTCATCCTCCGCGATGCCCCCGTACGCGACAGTGGAACTGGTATTGCAGCAAGCAAGCAGACCAGTGAATCGGTTGCTCGCATTGCCTATGTCGTCATACAGACTCTCGGCGAGGACTTTGGTGATACTCTTCTGGGCACCGGAGACTCGTTGAACCACGAGTTGGACTTCCGCGTACTCCCCCGAGTTTTTCAGGTCATCGATTCGATAGATGGTCGCATTGGCGTAGGCGTGCTTCCAGTCGAATCGTGCAGCGTTGACCGAACTTCTGTCGTCTGAAGAAAGAGTGTCTCCCTTGGAGTAGAAGCCAGCTTCCTGGCCGTCATATTCCAGGGGGATCCGAATGTGCTCACCTCCCGGGGGCCTCTCCCATAGGCCCTTTTGCTGTTTCATCAGATAGTTCATGAGGAAGGAAGTTCTAAAGTAGATGTCAACCGCCTTCCCCTCGTCTGCCATGAAGTAGTGTCTGGTGATCGCTTCCAGTTCTGTCAGACTGAGTGGCATGGTTCCTTACCTCCAGCGAGCCGCTTGCCGTCACTGGGCTTGTCTCATCTGCCTCAGTTTTTCGGCAATAGTGTTGACGAGCCCGCCGCGAGACGCCGTATTCTTCAAGTCATCATCCGGCTTGAGCAAGCCTGCACCAAGGCCGCCCGCCCCGAGTGTCCTTGCCTTGGCCTTCGCAGCGAGTTCTCTCTGTTTTGCCTCGGCAGCAGCAGCCAGATCCTTTTGAAGCTTCGCCTTCACCTGTTCTTCAATGGCCTTTTCGCGTGCTTCCTTTGTGATCATGAGGTAAGCACTCATCGCAGTGTGACCAGGGTGCTTTTTCATGTATGCCTTGATCTCCCCCGAATCCCATTTCTCTATGAAGTCGGGGTGTTCCTCTGCGAACTTGGCATACGTCCTGTCGATTTCGGACTCCTGCTTCTTTGTCAGCTCACGCTGTTCAAGAAGCTTGTCCACGTATGAAAGCACCTCGTCAGCGACTTGCGAAGCGAAGTTGGACAAGAACTCGATTGGGTTCTCAGAGAACTTGTCCAGAGCCGCGTCAGGTTTCATCTCCGTGATATCTTCATACTCAAAGTATTTCTTGGCTGGCTGTTGCTGCGCTGCTTCTCCCGACGGTTTATCTTGCTTCTGTGGTTCTCCGAGGGATTCGAGTTTCTGCTTGATCTCCCGGAGTTCGGCCTCAAGTCTCTGGTTTTTCTCGATCACCTCCTTGAAGCGAGGATGGTGATCAAGCCTGTCATCCGGGGAAGAGTCGTCGCCTTCCTTCGCCTTTTTGGTAGCGTCTTGTCCGGCAATGTCCTCTTCGCCCTCTGACGACTTCCCAGGTTTGTCCTTATCCTGCTGATGGCCACTTGGCGGTTCTTTTGAGATCTGTTGAGGCCGAACAACAGTCTCAAAGACATCAGGAGGATTTTGCGCCAGGTCGGACGAGGCCCCGGCTTCTGCGTTTAGCGTCCCTTTGTCTGTTGCGTCTTCCGGCGGCATAGTAGCCTCCCTTTCATGTATTTATATCTCTGAAACTTCATCAAATGTCAAGAGAAAACTCATCAAGGTTTGACTACCCCTCTCGCCCGAGCTGGCACGCCGAATGCCAAAACGAAGGGCTCAACATCATGTGTTACTATAGAACCAGCACCGACAAGAGCGTATTCACCAATTGTGATGCCCGGAAGCAGAATGACACCCGCTCCGATAGTGGCTCCCCGTTTGATGAGAACACCCTGTGGTTCTGATTTTCTAAAAGCCCTCGGACGAGAAACATTGCAGCAGGTTACACGAGGGCCGATGAAACACTCATCTTCAATGATTGCACCTTGGTGGCCCACGAAGAAAAAAGATTGTATCTTAACGTTCCTGCCGATCTTTACCCCTCGACCCACAAATGAGTGTGAGCCTACGGTAGTTCCATCTCCGATCTCCACATCTTCACAAATCACCGTGTAATCATATATTTGCGCGGTAGGTGCTATCTTGGGATTCATCTGCGCCCTCGTATCGGTTGAAACTGACTTCTCCGCTGGCAGCACCGATTGGGTAGACTATGCTCCTGATGGCCTCTGTTACTTTGACCCCGAGTCTGGCCTGCTCGATGCCAAATCCTCGGCCAGCGAGCGTCCGTTCGTAGACTGTTGTATGAAGGTTTGTGAATTCTTTCTCGGGAAAGTCGTAATTTTTGCCATCAATAACGAAGAGACGTTGTCTTTTTTCGTCCGATCTGATTGAAAGTCTCCACGTCACAGTGGCGGTGTGCAACTCCAAGACCCCTTGGATTTCCACATCTGAAGCCCGTTCGACCAACACTTTTTGGGGAGGGCCGAAAAGCCATACGGCGAGGTCAAACAGGTGGATGCCGATATTTGTCGCCAGTCCCCCGGACTTGCTCACATCGCCTTTCCAGGAAGCAGCGTACCAGTTGCCACGGGGCGTTACGTATTCCACCCTCACGACATGGTGGCTTTTATCAAGGGCGAATTTCTCTTTGAGTTCTTGTGCTGTAGGATGGCACCTGAGTTGGAGAATCGTGTAAACGTCTCTTCCATGTTCGTTCTCCAGTTGCTTCAACACATTCAGGTTGCGCTCTCTCACCACGAGCGGCTTTTCACAGATTGCATTTGCCCCGATGCGCAAGGCGTACCTGCAATGAGCGTCATGCAGGTAATTCGGGGAGCAAATTGACACGTAATCGATTTGAGTTCCGTTCCGTATCTGGTGGGACACGAACCTGTCAAACCTCTCGAATTCAGTGAAGAAATGGCAATCAGGGAAAAAAGAATCCAAGATACCCACGCTGTCATGCGGGTCCAAGGCAGCGACAAGATTCCCTCCGACATTCTTGATCGCTGCCATATGGCGTGGGGCCACAAATCCGGCTGCTCCGATCAACACAAAATTTTTAGCTGTCATAGATCACGACTCCCAAACAGAGGTCTCTATCTCTAGCCACCGAAATGATAGTCAGGAGTCTAATGACTTTTGCGCTGTCTATCGTGTTGATTTTCTCTGTAAGAAGAGTAACTACTTCTGCCAATGGCGAAGGACCCACCGAATAACTCGTCACCACATAGTTGGCCATATCTTATCCCTCCTTAGAAGACGATGACTATGCACCCCACATGCCAGCCTTCGCCTTGAGAAAGCCTGGCTTTCTCTTCCTTTTGTCCGGCGGGTTGGCATACATGGGCAAATCCTTCTCCTTTGTAGAAGCAAACTCATGCAGTTGTTTGTCGCTCATCTTGAGCAATCCCTTGTTGCGCTTGTAGAGCTTCTCGGGATGATGCTCAGCGATAGCCATTGCTGTCCTCTGCGCTTTGCTTATGGCTGGCATTGTTATTCCTCCTCTCTTACATTGAGATTCAACCGATGGACCTGCTTTTGCCCATCGGAATAGTTTATTGTGATCTTGAGTATGTACTTATGATCCGCTTGCCCTCCCTTGATGGTCACAGACAATGTATTGGTAGCGTATGCCTGCGCCTCAATCATACTGCTTGAAAGATCTGTGCCAGACAACTCCGTGATGGCGGCTGAGGCTGTTGTAATTGTAACGCCATCCGGGATTGTGGGCTCCAGGTCGAACGATAATGTCACTATGTCGGCTGGATCCTTGGTCGCTTCGGATGGATATATCATGTATTGCCTCCGGGTCTGACGATGAAGTTACGTCTGTTCGACTGAGTCACCACAAAGTCAAGGGGACACCTTTGAGCCGCCACAAAGTTAAGGGGACACCTTAAGAAAACGGTAAACTCCATGCTAGTATAGAATTTTACCTCTTTAGCCAATGTGCTCAGCCCATAGGTAAGGGTCAGCGCGGCTCTCTCCGCGACAGTTGCCCCACCTGTGAACCAATAGCCCGCTAGAGCTTTGCCCTCTATAGCCATGTAATCTTTTCCCTCGTTACCACGTCGCCCAAAGAAGTCACTGATCCTGTGCCTATCTCTACATCGGACTCATTTTTCACACTCAGGTCGCCTGTAACAGTGTTGTAGGTCATTTTGTTGGCGAGGAGCCTATATGCGCGAAGCAGCAAAGTCAAGACAGTCTGTCCGATTCCAGAAGCGTAGTCCCATACGTCAGCCGCAGTGAGCGTCGAGCGGGAGCTTACTGATGCGTCCAGTTTGCTTTGGGCTTCTCCAGCACTCCCAGCTACGCCGTGCCCGCTTAGAGCCTCATCCCACACGGCATCTGCAATGTCTCCGGCAGCAGGTGGCGCTGTAGCCAGGGAGTAGCCGGTCTTGTCATTGTTGGTGCCTACAGTTACGATCTCCCCATCTAGCGTGGCAACGACATCGCTCCCTGAGAAAGTCAGCTTGTCGGTCTGGCTCTTCACGGCGGAGATGGCGGCATCCAGGTTCGTCTTGACCTTCACTCCGATAGAGTTCGATGCCGCAATAGCACTCTCCAGCACATCCCAGACGGATAGGGCCAGAGAGGTAGAGAATGCACTGAGAGTCCTGGTGCTATAGGCCCAGATGTCGGATACCAAGGTGCCAAAGCTTGTGAGGGTTCTGGTCGTGTAGTCCCAAACATCCGAGGCTGTGAGCGTAGATCGAGAGCTTATCGCGGCATCCAAATACCCGGCCTTTGTGTCCGTCCAGGTAGTGTTGGAGAGAGCTGTTGAGGCAGGGGCCCTGGAACTCACTGTTGCATCCAGACGGTTCCCGAGGATGTAACCGGCAGTCCCGGAGCCATAAGCCCCAGGCAGGGATGTGGACCAGGGGTCCCCGGCACTGCCAGCGGCATTCAAAGCGGCTCCCGTGCTGCCAGAGGTCAGATGCCCGCTCAGAGCCTCATCCCACACGGCGTCCGCAGCCCCATCCGCAGTGAGTGTCGAACGGGAGCTTATGGCTGCATCCAGATACCCAGCCTTGGCGTCGGTCCAGGTAGCGTTGGAGAGAGCTGTTGAGGCGGGGGCCCTGGAACTCACCGTGGTGTCAAGGTTTGCGCCCAAGTCCCTCGCCGTTTGAGCAGTGCCCGCAACCTGCACAACATTAACGCTGGCATAACCAGATCCAAATTTAGCATCATACTCTTGTTGAGACATCACCTCAAACTCATGCCACACTGGCAGAGCCCCAGTCATATTGACTGCAATAACCATTCTACCAATGGTGTCTGTATCTGTTGCGTCTAAGGTGGCATAGTAATAGCCATTGGCAATATGTGTTGCCCCCCCAGAGTTCTTACTAGAAAAGGTAGTACCGTTGTGTTTGTTGATCTTGATATCTGTATTGGCTATCGAAAGGCCAGTCTCCGGCGTCTTTCCATCGGTATCATCAAGAAAAGGCCCGAGCAAAACAGTCTGATCCGCGGTAGAATATCTCAATGGTAGACTCATCAGGAGACCCTCCTGTTACGATAGTTCCTCATTAACAGTGGCATACCCGGCCCGCTGGGAGGAGCGGTTACGGTTCCGAGCAAGTAAAAATACTGAGTTGTATAACCCCTTGCTATCTGACAATACCCGCTACTGTCTAGTCCGACTATAGCCCATGCATGGTCGGTAGAGCCGGTCTGTGTATATATGCCAAGGGTATCCCCTTTACGCCGAGCTCCCCAGTTGTAGTTTGCCGTTACAACCTCAAATACTGCACCACTCGAGTTGGCGTCAACATAGACATCCTGCCAGGATCCCGTAATGCTGGGAGATTTATCCTGGCCATTCGTCAGGAATGAACCGCCGCCGGATTTTATATAACCCACCAGCAGAGGCGTTTGATAAGTGATCTCGCCATAGTAGATGCCAATTTTGTTATCACTGCTCATTCCAACTATAAATCCATTGGCTTTACCCCCCTGGGTTCTGTTATCGGAACTACCATATTTCCTAGCACCTTGCAAATAGGAAGCAGATGTTCCTGAATGCTTCCAGTAAATGATAGCCGCTATAGCAGTTTCGCCCTCGGTAATATACGAAGACAAATCAATCGTATACCAACCCGTGCCAGGGCGGGGTAAGAGAATAGGGGTGAATAATGTTGAATCAGCACTCGTGAAATAACCCACTAAGTAATAGTAAATTCCAGCATAGTCTTTGTATAGATCTATTTTCTGGCTGGAAGTAAACATTGGAAGCCAACAGTGCGTCCTGCTCAAGTGAGTAATATGATTTAGTGATGTACCATATGGTCTTGCCCCCACGTAGTATCCAGAAACATTAGTATTCCAAGCATGAACGATTACCCCTGTGGCGTTAGAGGGGATATAAGCGGAAAGGTCTACAGTCTGCCACCCAGTTGTTCCAGGCGGGGTTATCAGTACTTCAGCAGACAGGAAGACAGGCATTGGTTTATTGCTCCTCAGCTTCCTGCCATTCTTGTTTCTTCTTCTTGAGCACGCGCCCTAGAGGATGTTCCTCTGAGGGCTCTATCCTCCACTTGATAACGCCTTTCTTTTGCTCAGTTTCTGGCTGTTGGGTCTGTGTTTCGGCGTCCGTTTCGGTGGATTCGGTGGCTTTCTTTTTCTTGGTAAAATCAAGCAGTCCCATTTCCGGTGCCTCCTGTTATTTCTATTGCTTTACTTTTCTGGTATTCTCTTAACGTTTTCTCTACCAATTGATGTTCGTTGACGGGTTCCGGCTTCCGAGGTTTCTCGCCGGGTTCCATAGGCCTCAGTCCTTCGGCAGCCATCCATTTCCGATAGTTGGTCCTCGTAGGATTGTTAAGAAATTCCCTCACGTGAGGTTTGTTGGAATCTTTGTCCACAACTTCCAGCACACTTCGTATCCAAGGTGCGTCTTCATTGGAAGCATGAACGGTAGAAATGCCAATGACTTTTCGAGCTTGAGAACCGCAGAAGGGACACGGATTGCTCTCGTTCTCAGGCTCGGTCAAAGCCTCGTGGATCCGCTGGCATTGACTGCACTGGAAATCAAATAATCGGATCATGGGTCACCACCTGATGTCGATAACGTAAGCGTCGTAGCCCCACGTCCGCTTCCATATCTCTACGGATTCCATGGGCACAGAAAACAGACCTTTTTTCCCCCAGGTCGTCCCCCAGGAATTCTGGCATAGAAGCCTGCCGAACTCAGTCCCACCAATGTAGCCGTAACTGAAATAGCAATGGCCCCCTACGATGTGACTGTCTTGCGAAGGAGCACGAAGTCTGCCGTCAGGAGAGGCATCTTCCCACTCTTCAAACCAAGGAGTGCCAAGCACCACTGGTTTGCCCCGTGCCAACGCGGAGCATATGCCCCGCAAGCCGTCAGAAACTCTGCGATATGTATAGAGTGGTCTGGTTAATGTCTTAAGTGAGAGCTTAGGAGGCGTGTGTGTATCACAATTGGGCAAGTAAGGCCAAGCGTAATTTGGCAAGATCCCGTTGCGGGCCATAAAGCGAAAAGCGTCTCGCGGGTAAGCGCCTTCCTCCTCCAGACGGCCCTCCACAAACCGTGCGCCGTTGTAAGCCCAGCGCGGAGAGGCCAAAAACGTTTCCTTGTTCTCCATCGCGCATTCCACGTTGATCACCGCCGTGGTACCGAATCCCACGCACGAGCCTTCCATGCCTTGATCCAAAACCGGGAAAAGATACCGGTCAAGGGTCACTTCTGTCGGCAAAGTGGGCAGAAGCGGGAAACTGTAGTGATCGTCTCGCGGGTCATAAGGATCTTTTTTCCAGCCGTATTTCCGCCTCATGGTTTCTCCTATTTGAAAGTCATAGTCCTTTGTTGTGGCGGCAAGAAAGGCAACGGGAAAGGCAAGGCCCCACCCCCGCCGAAAGTTCCCATCCCCCAGATAGCGAGCTTCATCATCTGCTGGATTAGAGCATAATCGTAATAACCCGGGATAGCGCAGACTTCCTGATCGTCTTTCATCGCTTCGGGCGTTGCAAGCCCAGTCGCTATGCATGCTGACGCGACTTTTTCGACAAGTAAGGGATCCGGGACAAGTGGGGCAAGTCCAAGGGCTTTGAGATAGGCCACCTGACAGGGCCATGCCTGGCATATGGCCTCTGCATTGGCTTTTATTTCATCAGGATTTCCAATGATTTCAGAGTTAAACTGGATTGCCTGCTGGTTCACGGTAGCGCATCCGGCCAAAGTGACGAAACACATTAGGGTGAGTATACCGTTGAGCTTCAAGGCTTTCTCCTCTCGTTCAAAGGCCATTGTCCATCGGGAACGTTACGACGAGATTGATCATGAAGCCTATGATCCATTTTGCAATCTGTCGGGCGCGGTCTTTCTTCATTCAGTCACTCCTCCAGGCTTCGCTTCAAGCTTGTTCATATAGTTGGCGACCGCCTGTCTCCCTTTGTCGCTTTTTTCAAGGTTGATGTCCATGTTTTCAAGCTGGAGAGTTATTCTGAATCTGGTATTGGGCTTTCCCTTTTCCGTTATTTTTTCTACAGAACAGCCATCCACATGGCCTGTCCCCGTCAACGCGAACTTTTGCCCCATCGCGACTTTCTGTGGATCAAGCCCGAGTCTGTCTAAGATGTAATCTTCACATATGTCCAATCTTGTCCAGTATGGGTAAGCTGGCTCTTCGTACTTCACTTCCGATGACTTTTTCTCGCTTTTGGGTTTCTTGAGTTCAACCATGATTGCCTCCCCAGCGTGCTAACGTGTTCGTATGCGGTTATCGGTCTTGATCCCTGCCACGCCTTGTCCTTTGGCCTGCCGGGTTCGCAAAAGCGGTTCATCGCTTCCGGTCCCCAAGGACGTTTCTATTTCGTGGACCACCTTGGCCCTGTCGGTCTTGAGTTTCTCCTCGTCAAACTTTATTCCGCCGAGCATCGTGTATTGCTTCACTTTTTCGGTGGTGATTTGTTCTTGGATGAGCATGGTTTGAGCTCGTCTGTATTCGGCTTCGGCTTGGGCCAGGAGAGCCTTGCTTTGGCTCTCCATCTCCATTGCACCTTCTTGTGGCGAACGCTGTGGAGAAGAAGACAGTATTTGGGCAAGGACGGCATTGAAGGAGGGAAACTCTCCCTGTTGTACGGCCCTTTGAAGCTCCTTGGGCTTCATTTGCTCGACCTGATTGATCCAATCGAGAATTTCGGGAGCCACTCCTGCTGTTTCCATTTTGGTCTTCAGATCATTGAGAGGCCCGAGGGCCATCCTACGCAGGATTTCTTTACGATTGCTCCAGTTGAGCTTTTTGAGCAATTCCTCGACATCACAGCCGCCTCTGTTGAAAATCTCAATGGCTTCTTCGCGTTCCTGAACTCTGGAGACTGGCATCGTGGAACCGGTCACGACAGTGATTCGACCCGGGAGGATCAAATCTTTGCCCGTTATCTTTTCGGTATAGATTTCCCCCTCATATTCGATTGGGATCAGGCGTTCTTCGGTGTACCAGTTCTGGGCCAGGGCAACATACATCCTGCCCCGCTGCCTGATCATGCGACTATAGTTACGAATCTTGCCCCGGAGCATCGTGGCGGCTCTTTCGATGAGGGCCGCGATAGCTTTATATGCTATCACGTCTCTCCCTGGACCTTGCGCTTGCTCCAATTCAAATTGTCCAGCAACGATGGCGAACAAATCTTTGTAAACGCTTAGGATGGCAGGCAAATCTTGCGGGGGCTCCGGTCCGCTCATGTATCGGATCGCATTGGCCGCCATTTCGTTTGAGGGCTCTATGACGCTTGCGGTATTGGAAAATTCCGTGCTATCAACGCCGCTCGTCTTGGGATTGATGATCTTCAGTCTTGAAGCTTTGTCTTTGTAGTAGGTCCACTGGGAAATGGTTTTATTGATTTCAACTTGGAGGGTCTCAAGCTGCTCGAAGTCGCTCATGCCCCAGATGCAGTTGGGGTCCGTTAGCGACGGCGTCAAGCTGAATGGAAACTTGTCCCAGAGGTAGGTCTTGCGGGCAAGCTCCTTTGGGAGCAGCGGGTTGATCGACGGATTGGGACGATCGTCAAGGACCAGATGCCCGCCGTTGCAAACGGTTATGCATCTGATGCAGCCTGGGTATTTGGCTTCCCCTGTTTCTTTGTCAATAGTATAGTCCTTGACCCAGAACTCTGCGATCAAGCAAGTTTTATGATCACGTGTTGGGGCGATATCTTTGCCCACCAATGCCCGCACCACGCCCATTATCTTGGCCATGTAACTTCCGCTTTGATCTTTGCCGTAGACGAGTTCTTTTCTTGAGTCGGAGATCTCTTTGATCCATTCCTCATCCGGCTTGATCTCCTCTTTCTTCTCCGGCCACCTGAGTATTGCCTCCCACAGTGGCATGGGTCTGTAATGGACGACCACGGTTGCTTTTTGAATATCTTCGACGTCGCTCGGATAGATTCCGAAATAAAAGGGGTCTATAACGGAGACTTCGACTTCGCCGCCCTCCTCGCCACCGATGTTGAGCAAAACATATTGTTTTGTCTCAGGATTATAGGCTATCTCACCAGGGTAGTATGAGACCTTTTCAATGGTGCATCCGTACGTCTCGCCCTGGATGATTGATCTTTCCAAAACACTTTGTTGTTCCGTTTCATTCCACCAGTACTCGCAAGCTTTTACCAGAATGTCGTATTGGAGAGAGTCCGACATTCCTATCCTCGTCACGTCGAACGTAGGATTGTTGTCTGTGAGAAGATTTACTGTTCGCTGCCTATGAGCATGGAGCAAATTGGCTGTAAGGAGGCTGACGTTTTTGGGATTGAGTCGCCAATGTTTGTTCTTGCCAAGCTCGTAATGCCTGTTCCATTTGTCAGCTAAGCCCAAACGATTCTTTTCGGCGATGATATCGGCGAGAATTCTAAAAAGAGCCTGCCCAAGCTCGGGATCATTCTCGGGCGGGATCAGCGACTGATAATTGTCCGTCTGGGCTTCAATCGTCGATTCCAGCCCCATTTATGTCTCCTCCTTCCGGTGGTATTTCGACGGTGATTTCTCCACGGATGATCTTTTTGTCGGCTTCACCCGAAGGCTCGAGCTTTGGCCAACCACGGCGACCAGGCGGCTTGTGCGGCCTGGTCTGAGCCACTGCTTTGTATTCTTCTGGGAAGTGAGCCACTAGGAGATGCCGGACTTGAGTATGATGCGCCAAGCCGAAAAACTTCCTGATATCGTGTAATGTCATGCCGCCTTTGTACATCTCCAACATCTGGGCGGCTTTGTCTACCGGAGGTCGTTTGGAGGCACGTTCTTTCAAGCCGAACTCATCGAGGTAGAAAATCTTAGTAACCGGCGAATCGGGATCCGGTTCATAGAGAGTCAAAAGAACCTTATCGGGTCCCCCCGCTTGGCGTGCTTTTTGAATGTCCACCTCTGTCATGCACCAGATCAGTCTGTGGCATCTTGGACAAATCATTTCCTCCCACGTAGCGCCTGGCTGCCATGGGGGCTGTAGAATGCGATCGGGGTATAAGGAAAGGAACATATCCGGGTTAACAGGGCGTTTCAAAGCGGTAAGATCAAGGACAGTAGCTATTCTGGAATGCTCTCCGGGATGCTCTCCGTTGAGGCTGCATACCATACAATGGAGATAGGCTTTAATCATTGATCCTCCACGGTAGAAACTCTACCTGCGCTTGAGATATCACCAAAAGCTGCTTTTGTAAAGATGTCAGGTTCTTCCTCTCCAGTTGGCTTAGAGGATCCCTTTTCTTTCTGGTAAACGATGCGCATGTCATTGGAGCCAATCACTATCTTTGCAGAAGCACGTCCCAGGTAGAAGCCAATCAGGATGAGACCAGTGGTGAGAGACAGAACTGCCAGTATGACGAAGGGGATGTCTGCCGCGACAAGTTCAAAGCACAGTTGGTGCATAGTCAAACTCCTCTTCTGTCAGCTTGTAATCGTGAGGCATCTGAATGACTCCGAAGTCTGCGGCTCCGAATTCCGATCCCACGGTTGGAAAAATTTTTTGGCTTATCTCTCCCTCTCTCATGGCCAGGAACTCGAACTGATCTTGCATGAGGGGTTTTTGCAACTGTTCGATCCGGTAGTCCCAGAAGTGCCTGCGGTCTTTTGGAGCTTTAGCGAAGATGGGCCTGGCCATGCAAATTTGGGCGGCAGAGTCGTATGGATGGTCTTCGGCAGTGGTGTCAACCTGTTCTATGCGAAGAGGATCCATCGGTAAGGCAGCGATTGTCCGAATAAATTCCGTGCAGTTCTTGTAGACCACGAGCATCGGCATCTTACCGTCTTCGCGGACTCGCAATCTTTCTCGGAACTGCCTGAGTTTGAGATCGCGACTGGCATCGGCCTTGTTCAAGAAGATACCCTTGTTGGCAAAGATCTCGGCTGTGGAGGGGCCTTGGCCCCCGCCTTTGTAATCTGGCTTCTTGTTCCAGCAATCGTGTCCGGCAAGTCGCAGGATGGGTTTGTTTGTCAACCGCACGGTAAAATCTTTGAATTCCATTAGCCTTTCTATCTGGAGTATTCCCTCTGCGATAGCCGAATCCGTCAGACGGATGCCCTGGTTTGGCTGGCCATTCCAGCCATACCATTCCCAAAACAAATAAATTCGTCCATCAGCGTCAACCCACCACCAGCCGATATGGAAGGGCTTACCGTAACCCCAGTCGAAGGTCATGTAAATTGGCGCGTAGGACGGGATGGGCACGGGGTCAATCACGTGCGTAGCCACTGAAAACTCAGGGAACGCCTGCCCGAGGTAAATGTTCCAGTCGCCATCCCGATATGCCTTCCTCATGGCTTCAGGAAGGGTATTGAGTGAATCCCAGTAGGACTCATCCAAGTAGGGGTTGTCGTCGGCTTTTGACGGGATGTAGGCGAACTGGCTTCGGAGGTCTTTGGGTTTTAGAAATTCGTCAGGGAATTTCCTATCGATCCACAGCATCTTCACCCAGCCGTGCCCTACGCCGCCGGGGTTCGTGCCTCCTACGAATTGAGCTTCGATATCCGGGAGGTATTGCCATCTGAGTCGAGTCCTGAGCAGTGAGAACTTTTCGTAACTATTTTTGGTGAGTTCGTCAACCAGGATGGCGGCGAACTCAGCACTGGCGTACTTGGATGGGTCGTCGAGGTTACGAAAGCAGATGACCCCGGATCCCTTTTCCGGCGGGAGGATCCAGCATCTTCCATAGACCTTGTGGTCATCGTGTAGTTTGCCGAAGCCTTGATTTGTGAATTCGACTTCAATTTTGGAGAGTTGACGGTCTTTGAGGCTGGGGTAGTCTTCGCAAGCCAGCATCACTGCTGCATTGTTCCAGCCTTGTCTTTTCATCCAGAGGAGTCTTCGGAGAGCATACCATCGCAGCAGATAGGATTTGCCGCCGCCCATCGCTCCGCCGTAGAGGAGAAATTTGACTTTGCCACTGTCGAGCAAGCGGATAGCGTCCATCTGTCGCGGAGTGAACTTCGCTATTTCGGTATCGAAGTTGCGTCTAGCGACGGTGGTTTCTTTGGGGGACTCAGCTTCCACTATCTTGTTCCTCTTCTTGCTCAGGCGATTCCTTGGGTGGCTCAAGGAAAACGCCCTGGTCATTCTTTCGCATGTCTACTACGGATTCGGCCTCCAGCAAAGCCTTAGGTCCCTGTGGCAGGGGAGTTTCTCTTGCGACGACCAGAAGGATTTGGTCTGGAGAGTCCGAAGCTAGGGATGGCAGTTCTTTGAGTCTGCGGATCTCCGCCGAGAGTTCGAGGGCTTGGATCTTTGGGTGCATTTCGACTCTTGTGCGTCTGATTATTTTGCCGTCGTTACCGATTATTTCTTTCTGTTCGATGATCCTTATGGTGCGTTGGTCCTGTTCGCTGATTTCGGAAAAGGGTTTGACTTTGAGCTCAGCTCCCTCAAATTCAACAATCTTTGCTATGTTGGACATAGCCAAGTTATCGATTTCTTCTAAGATTTGTCTTGCGTTGAATTTGGATGCAGAGGCTATGGCTTCATTGTAATTGAGCAGGTATTCTCTCACCTTCGGATTCTTCATCAACCTATGCGCGGCGGCTGTGGCAGTGATAGCTGAATAGCCAGCACGTAAGGCCGCTTCTGTCTTGCTCATGGCGGGGTTAGCTTTGAGGGCGTTGACGAACGCCATCTGCCGTTCAGTCAGTCCTTTCCAGTTCATTGGGGCAGTTTCTTGTAGTTCTTTTATTCTTTCGGGTGTGTATACCTTCGGAGGGCCGATTGGCTTTCTGGGTTTCTCATATCCTCGTTTATATGGATACAATCTTCCGTCAGGAGTATAGTTTTTTGAGCCAGCCATCGTTCACACTCTCAATCTTTCTTTGCTAACGGCTTTGAGGGCAGCCACATCTTCTCGTATGCTTCTGGTAGCTTCGTCCGAGGTTTGCAACTTATCATGGAAGTACTTCACAAGAGAATCGACTTTCTCGAGGAACATAATTGTTTGTTCGTCGATCTTTTTGTCCAAGTTGTCGATTTTCTTTTCTATCCTGTTGTTATCTTCCGTCCAGTTAGCTCGGCATTCCGATCTGTAAGTTCTACATGACTCAACGAACCTATCCAGTTGTTGTTCTTGGGCAAGCCGTATCCTTTCAAACTCTCGTTCGGTTTTAGAGCGGTAAGATTCCAATTCCGCAACCGTATCGTCGAGGTTTGCTTTCATGTTTCTAACTTGAGCCTTCATTATGCCCCATGCCATTGCAAGGGCTGCGATGGTGGTGCATATGGTTATTGCCGTCTCCAGAGTGATATGCATCGGAGTGCCAGGCGTCAGGGATTGCGTCGTGTAATCTCATAGAGGCCTACTGCCGTCGCTCCGAGCATAAATCCGGCGGCGATGTAGTCAACCACGGCGGCGAATGTCGTGGTTTCTCCACGGTAGAACATAGCGATTATGCCGAGAACGATGCCCGCGAAGATGGCGATCCACGGCTTGATTTTGTCGCCGAAGTTGTAGCTTGAGTAGATGAGTCTCAGAATGACGGAAAGAAGGGCCGATGCTGCGAACTTTCCTATTTCAAACTCGGTCATTTCATTTTTCCTCCTTTACGTTGTGATAGACGGTTGTCTGGAGACGCCTGTCATTGCTTCGAGTTCCTCTCTTTCTAAACTTGCAAGGACAATGAAGTCGGGATCATACCGGATGTCGTATGGGGAGACCAATTTGTTATAGAGCGGAAGAGAGTTGGTCCATGGTTTGCCCAAGATCTGCTGGATGTGAGCGCTGAAGGAGGAGCATACCATTTTCTTCTTGTCGCTCCAGTCCGAGGAAGAAATGCCCAACTCATTCATGAGATGGGCGACCAGTTCCCATTCGTCATAGCTTAGTCGTTGGATGACCATTCTCTCGATCCAGCGGAGGGCTTTTCGTTTTCGTCTGGGGGACACGGCCTTATTGTCTTTGTGAATGCCTATGACGATGCCGTAGATTTCGCGAGGGTCAATCTCGTACATCGTCCAGTACCGAGCGCAAGGTTCGGTCATTTCGGCACCCACCACCATTCGTCGGTCAACGGAGAACAGCACCTTTCTGACGTGGGAGGGTCCGCCTTTGGTGGCTATTGTGATGCTTTCCGAAACAAGGCCGTAGCCCCAAGTGAGGACATCCGCCCAAGGGACGCAATGAGCTTTGAGCCACGTATAGAATTCTCTCACCAGTCTTCTCCTGCTTCAAAGTGGTATGGATCGTGTGGGGTTTTCCATCTTCCTCCCCATCGGCCTCCGAGTGATTCCCAAAAGCGTCCGAGCTCTTCGTATCTGGGATCGTCTCTCCATCGTATTTCATCTGGATCGATTTTGCCATCTTCGTTGACATCATCGATCAAGGCGAAGTCCATGGCAAGCCATTCTTGGTGCTTGGAAAATCTGACTTTGCTTTTGCCTTCCAAGAAAAGCCTGGTTTGTTCTTCTTGTGTGCGGTGGAAGGTGAAGCAGATGACTTGAATCTCATTTTGGGCGGCGAAGTCGAGGAGCTTAGCGATGCAGAATAGGAATTTGACGCGCTTGGGGATCTTTGCTAGTGCTGGGGTAGGCGAGTTCATTGATTCCCCCTCCCCTGAATTATCTCTTTTGATATCGCTTTTTTGTGCCGGAGTCAATAGGGGTCAAGTGGGTTTTGGGTTGGGGTTTCAAGGGTCGAGGAGGGCGCAGTTGGTTTATGGACAATCTGGCTTGGTGAAGTAGTGGGATGCCTCTTTCTTGGAACATAGCGATGAGTTCGGTGGGGCTGTCGCAGAAGACTCCTATCCCATTTCTCCTGTTTATCTGATATAGAAATTCGAGCTGAGCGGTTTCTGTTTTGGTGAGCTGTCGTGATGCGTTGTCGGGTGGGATCTTTCCGGGGGCTTTGACTTCTATGCCGAAAAAGACGCCTATGGTTTCGACCCCCCGGTCGAGTAGAGAGCGGATATTGACGGGGATGAGGCCCACGAAATCGGGTATGCCCGGGGGCATGAAGGGGTTCCCCCAGTTTTTCCAGAAAAGCGCGCCCGAGAGACTGAGGACCTGTTTGATACCATCGGCGACGAGCTTTTCCTGAACTTTGCTTGAATTGGGGTTGGGTCTGCGCCGTGGCTTTTTGTTACTGTTGGGAGTCGGCGGCATTTGTTTTCTCCTGTTGCTTTAGTTGGCGCTGTGCCATTTTTTGGCGACGTCTTCGTTCGGCGCAGTCATCGCAGTAGAGGTTTCTGTGTCGCCTGATTTCACTCCTGCGCCGCCATATTTCCGTGCGGCAGTCTTTGCATAGAGTTTCCCTCCATGCCTGGCCCTTGTCAGTGGGCACTCCTCTTTTGTTGAGGATTCGGCGGACGTGGGTGCCGCTGAGCCCGAAGTAAGAGGCTATCCTCTCAGAGCTGAGGAGTTGATCGACGTAGAGGGTGACGATCTCGTCGTTCCTTTCCTTGTGTCTTTCTTTGGGGACCTTGGGCTTTTTCAATTTGACTCACCTCCCCCTCGTTGGAGTGGTTCTTGTGGCATCAGTTCTACAATGCCCTACATGTTGGGAAATGTCAATCCCAAAAAATCGCTTGACATAGGTGGGGAGGGTCTGTAGAATCTCGGCCCAGTTTGGTCCTCTGTCTAGCTTTGGGGGGTCAAACTCTTGAGAATACAAGATATTGTGGAGAGAAAGGAGGGGAGAGATGGACGTGAGCAAGATGGTGGAAGAGTGGTATGAGCGGCACGGGTCTGACTTGGTGGAATGTCCTTTGTTCATCAAGCCTGTGCGGCGTTGTGTGGCCAGGGCTATCAAGGCACGGCCTCGGTCATTGCGGCTCGATCAGCTTTTTGCTAAGAGTCACTCTGGGACGGGCGGTTGGGACTATCTGATTGGGGTCAACAGGATGGACACGTTTTTAGTGCGTCCGAAGGAGTGTCTTTCGAGTTGCAAAATTTGTTCAAAAAAGTCCTCAAAAGCCCCCCGTTCAAACCGTCAATATTCTGACGCACGGTGCCAATCTTTTGACGCCCCTAAAATTGCCCGAAAAAGCCCCCAAAGGTTGACAATTGCCTCAAAAAGCACCTCTCGCCGTCGTTCGGCAAAGTCTCGAGACACCTTTAACCGTGATTCAAGCGTGGGAGTTGATTCAGATTGTATTCATGTTCGTACAGTTCCAAACTGTTCCCATATGAGTACAATCTCAAAAAACGATTCCCACGATGATTCAGAGGTTCGGGGTGTCGCCTAAATGAAAAAGGTTAACTCAACTCAATTGCCGATCACATTGGTGTCAAATCTATTTATGCAAAACGTCTGTTCTTTGCTCAAAAAAGGGTTTTTCGCACCCATAGCCCCTTCGGAGACCCTTCGAAGCCCCTCCGAAGGCCCTTCCAAGGCCCTTCGTATAGCCTACCAAAGGAGGTAAGGAATGAGGCAGTATTCCAAAATCAGCCCGAACTTCTGGACCGGCAAAACAGGTAAGGAGATTCGCAAGTTAGGCCCGGAGGTCCAGGTGATAGCTCTGTATCTTTTGACGTGTCCGAATTCCAATATGTTGGGTTACTACTATTTGCCTTTACCAGTGCTTTGCCATGAAACTGGAAGCCCCTTCGAAGGGGCTTCGAAGGGCCTTCGAAGCCTAGAAAAAATCGGTTTTGCCTATTATGACCCGGAATCTGAGCATGTTTGGGTCAAAAAAATGGCGCTCCATCAAATCGGCCCCGATTTGCAGCCTAGCGATAATCGTATCAAAGGACTAGAGAAAGAGATTCGGTCTTTACGTAAGGGGGCGTATTTCAACGACTTTCTTGCTTTCTACAAAGACCGTTTTCACCTCAAAAACATAGAGCCCCTTGAAAGCCCCTCCGAAGCCCCTTCGGAGCCCCTCCCGAGCCCCTCGGGAGCCCCTCCGAAGCATAGAGATAGAGATAGAGATTTAAAAAATAAAAAACACAGTACTTTTGCTCCGAGCGCTTTCGAAAACAACCAAAACCGCTCGGAGCCGCCTGTCCATATTTTCGACATTCTTTCAGACCCAAATCTCCAACACCAAGAGAACCTCCAGGGCGAGGATGAAGCCAGTGACCCCACGCTCTTCCTCCCCGAGAAAGCAGAAGAGAAAAAGATTCCCCCCACCCGTAGAAAAAGAACCACCACCACCACCAGCACCACAGCAGCAGCCACGGCGAACGACTCGCAGATCGATGCCCCCCCTCCCGTAGTCCTTATCCCCCTCACAGACAAATCCGAATTCGCAGTCTCACAGGCCATGGTGTCAGAGTGGAGCGAGGCGTTCCCAGCTGTTAACATCATCCTGGAACTCCGTAAAATGCGCCAATGGTGCCTCGCTCATCCCCAGAGACGTAAAACCAAACGCGGCGTCAAAGCTTTCATCGTCTCATGGCTCTCAAGAACCCAGGACAAGGGAGGATCCCTCAACGGCAACGGCGGATCACTCGAAGACCCCTGGAGCGCCTGGAAGGAAAAACTCCAACTCCAACAACAACAACAGCAACGACTACAGCAGCAAATTGAGGAGCAAGAGGAGGAGGTGCCACTATGATCAACGATACCCTGTTCCAAAGCGAAATGAACAAGCTCATGGATCGCTTCGCCTGCAAACTAAAACCGGATCAGATAAACCAATACTGGGAAAGCCTCCGTAACCTCGACCCCAAGGCCTTCCGCTCCGCTGTCTCCACCCTCCTCGCCGACGATAACGTCTCCCGCTTCCCACTCCCTATCTCCATCGAACGCCTCGCCAATAAACTCACCTCCACTTCCTCCGAAGACCAATCACACTCAGAAGAATACATGAAAAACCGCATCGAAATGCTCGAACGCTACAGAAAAAAATACCAGGACCTCTACGACCAACAGTTCCTCCAATACGGCCAAGCCACCGGCCACGTAGAGTCCAAACTCAAATGGCTCTCAGATGAACTCTATAAACTCAAACCCTATAACTCTAATAATCCCAATCACTTGGATCACTAGAACAAAAAAAGAGGCCTCTAAAACGCGCTAGAAGCTCCAAAAACCACAGGGGAGGCATAAATGTAGGGGGAAGAAAAAAACTCCTCGCCTGGAGCCAGAGAGAGGGCAAAATCGGGGGGATTCGCCAAAGAGCTGAACCCCGAAATCGAAAACCTATACCGACTTCCGAGAGGGGGATGGGACCCATACCCCTCCGGCTACCCCTCTTTTTTCCCCGGGTTTTTGGGTCCCCTGAACGGTCTAGTTGCCGCGGAGGGGGTACGCCCGGGGGCGCGGGAGACGGGGAATGCGGGGGGGTGGGCGGGTGGTGGAGGCGTAGACGGCGGATCTGCGGCCCATCTCGGGCGAAAAGTTAACATAATGTATATTATCCGACTGTGTAGGGATTCCCTACACTGCCACACTGTGGTGTGTAGGGAAACGCAACACAAGCCCGACTGAAACGCTCAAACTAACAACTATTAACACGCGCTAACCCCTCGAAGTTATTAATGTTTTCGCCCCTCCATCCCTCTTTCTTGTGACATTTTGTTGCTGCCGTATCATTTTATATACTTCGTCGCGCCCCGTCCGCCAACCAGATTACCGGAAAGCGCACGGAAATCGCTCAGTTCCGAGTTGTTATTAGTTGTTATTTTTTGTTGTGCCCCTCTTCTGTGGTGGTCTCCCCTGGTCCCCAGAAAAAAAAGAAAAAAAAATTCGTGACCATGCATTTTTTGCTTGACAAGGTGGGATGCATATGGTATGTTATTGACAAACATAAAACTTACTCAAAGGAGGTGTGCGATGTACGAAATCACGATTAAAGTCAGGAAAAGCGACGGGGCGGACTACCCCGCAGAATGCGCACTCTGCGGGGCCCCCGCGGAGCTCGCGCACTATCGCATTCTGGCCCCCGAAGGGGGCCTCTCCGGGGCAGTGTGTGAGGACTGCCTCGG
>Ga0078972_1002704_pt1 | contig 57191 bp, 41 predicted proteins | sample YelNatPaOPGAMG01_FD_67568 | JGI IMG/M metagenome (GOLD analysis project Ga0078972, IMG submission 67568) | Hot spring thermophilic microbial communities from Obsidian Pool, Yellowstone National Park, USA - OP-RAMG-01 (SPADES assembly) (version 2) | ecosystem: Environmental > Aquatic > Thermal...
GCTCGCCCGCGAAGCGGGCAATGCGGGCGGGCAAAAAAGAAGGGGGTTTGGGGGAAGGAATTTTTGCCCGCCCGCCGTTTTTAGGTGGCGGGTGGGTGTGCGGTTGCCTTCAGCAACCGCACAAGTCAGAAGTCAGTGTCGGGGTTTTGTTCAAAGTAGGTTCGGACTTTATCTAATAAACTCCACCATAACCGATTTATTTCGCCCTCGCCACTCGCTTCGCTCGGGGCTCGGGCTTCGGCGGGCAGAAAATATTTTCGCCGAAGGCGAAAATGCAAAACGAAATTTTATAAATTGTCGGTGTAAAAAATATGATTAAATATTTCATTTATTGTAGAAAATCCACCGAGGAAGAGGAAAGACAAATTTTGTCTATTGAAGCGCAATTAACAGAATTGAGAGAATACGCAAAACAAAATAATCTTTTTGTTGTTCGCGAATTTACTGAAAAACAATCCGCCAAGGAACCAGGAAGGCCAATTTTTAATGAATTGTTAAACCAAATTGAAAAAGGAGAAGCAAATGGAATCTTAGCCCGGAATCCTGATCGCCTTGCCAGAAATTCAATTGATGGCGGAAAAATTATCTACCTTGTTGATACCGGCAAAATCCAATCGCTAAAATTCCCGACTTTTTAGTTTGAAGCAACTCCTCAAGGAAAATTTATGTTGAGCGTAGCCTTCGGGCAGGCAAAGTATTACACCGACAATTTAAGAGAAAACATTTTGCGAGGAATACGCCAAAAATTAAGACGAGGAGAATTGCCGGCGAAAGCGCCGCTTGGATATTTTAACGAACCGAGATTAAGAACTATTGAACCTAACCTCAAAACATTTAAAAAGGTAAAACAATGTTTAGAGGCTTTCGCCACTGGCGAGTATACTTTAACAAAAATTCAAAGCAAAATGTTTTCTCTTGACTTGGTTGGCAAAGACGGAAAACCTTTACATCTTTCAACAATTCAAGGGATTCTAACTAATCCCTTTTATTATGGAATGTTTTTATACCGAGGCGAATTATATCAAGGAAGCCATAAACCAATGATTTCAAAGAAACTTTTTGACAAAATACAAGAGGCACTAAAACAAAACGGTAGGCCTCACAAAAAGCGAAAAGAAAAACGATTTTTGTTTTTGGGTTTTGCTCGTTGCGGCGAATGCGGTTATATGATTACCGTCGAAAGACATATCAAAAAAAGCGGTTTGGAATTTATTTATTATCGCTGTACTCATAAAAGCAAAACTCAAAAAAGTTCTCAATGAAGCTTTTTGCGGGAGGAAAAATTAGCCGAACAGATTAAAAAACAATGTCAAAAAGTTTTTTTACCTGATGTTTGGCGGGATAGATTTTTGGATAAGCTTAAAGAATGGGAAAATGAGAACCGCCAAACATCAGACCTTTTCGCTCAAAATCTCAAAAAGAAAGTTGAGGAATTGAAAACAAAGATAAGCCGGCTGACTGACGCTTACCTTGAAGGAGCTTTTGAACTTGCTGAATTTCAGCAAAAGAAAAACGCCCTGACGAGCGAAAAGAAAACTTTGGAGGAAAAATTATCGGATTTTGAGCGAAAAGGCAATCATTGGCTTGAACTCACCTGAAACTGGATTTTGGAAGCCAACCAAGCCAAAAATTTCGTTTTGGAAGAAAATTTTTCTGAAATGAAAAATTTTCTACAAAAAATCGGCTCGAACCGAAAAATTAAGGACCAAAAATTGGAAATAGAATTTAAAAAACCCTGGAATTACCTTTATTTTCTGCCCGCCGAAGCCCGAGCCCCGAGCGAAGCGAGGGGCGAGGGCGAAATAAATCGGTTATGGTGGAGCTGAGGGGACTTGAACCCCCGACCTCTTGACTGCCAGTCAAGCACTCTCCCAACTGAGCTACAGCCCCACCGACAGTCGGGAAATTATGATATCTTATCCCCCTAACTCAGTCAAGATTGCCCTGGCTCATCCTCTTCATTAATTTCATTTTTGTATGAACCTCTTCTGTATAGGCATTCCTAGTGTAAGGGTCAAAATAATTGAGGATATATTCTTGCCGTCTCTTGAAGTCCTTCCCCAATCATTCATCGCCGCCTGTGAACGCGGCCTACACAGAATAAGACTTTTAAAAGCACTCTGGCTTGGACCTTGTTCGGCGCCTTGTAGACAAGGCGGGGCTGCTCTTTCGTCCCATACCTTTTCCGAAACCCAAGATAAGCCTCTATATAAGTCTTAAGCTTCCTCTTTTCCCCGTCACTCAGACGTTCCCAGGCCTTCAAGAAAAGGTGTTTCTTAATTTGCCTTCCGGCTGGCCCCCTTTTCCCGGCGCCTCTTCTCGGCCAGCCTCAGGTTAGCGCCCTGAATGACGTGAAAATGGACGTGGTGCCGTCTTCCTTTGCCTCTCCACTCACAGCATTATCACTTCTTCCTTTGTCTCTAATTGCCTCGCTTTAAAAGCTTGCAAGCCTAAGAAAATTAGCCTAAAATTTTGCCAGGCTCATTTGTGGTAAGTTAACTCCATTTTTTTTCTCCTTTATTTCGAAGGAGTTCCTAAAACATTTCTATCTAAAAATCACCCCATTTTTTACGCAAGAGCCGATTGCGCCATGAAGCATATAGCGTATCACCAAAAAGAGATGGTTGAATAACGAAAAAGGCGCCTAAACTCAAAAGGAGAAGGAAGAAAGCGACAGAAGGGACAAGCAAGAGAGAAACCAATATCTAAACACCTTATTTTTTATCTTCTTTTCCATTGCCCCCAGGCTCAATTACTTCTATTATCCTGGCTGGAGCTAAGCGGGTTTAGGCATTGACCTTATATAGAAAATTAAAATAAATTGGCTATTGACCTTGTATTTTTAAGCATGCGCTGGAAAATAAAATTAAAATTGCCCTTAGGCCTTTCCTTTTTTTCTATGTTTTTGCTCTTAGCTTTCTGCCCCTTAGGCCAAATATTTTTCCCATCCCAGGAAACAAGAGAAATTCCCCCGGCTCTGCCTCGCTTTGCTGAGCAGCCAGTAATCAGCTTGAAACATAACTGGTATTTGCAGTCTTCTTATTTAGCCAAGGAGAGCGGCAGGATAATTTCATCATCAGGTTTTAAGCCCAAGGGATGGGTCAAGACTAATTTGCCAACGACTGTTTTAGCGGCTTTAGTCCGGCAGGGCGTATATCCTGAGCCAACCATTGGCCTAAACAACCTAAGAATACCGGACGCCAATGAAGCCTATAGCGAAAAATATAATTTGACCCAATTTAGCCATCTGCCGGGAAAACGGAATCCCTGGAAAGACCCTTACTGGTTCTGGACTCGTTTTAAGATTCCGCCCTCCTTTGGCGGCCGACACGTCTGGCTCAATCTCTCCGGAATCAATTATCGAGCCGAAGTGTGGCTGAATGGAAGATTAATGGCTGATGCCAAAGAAGTGGCGGGCATGTTTGGGTCTTGGTCATTTGATATCACTAACGACGTCAAGGGCGCTCAAAATAACACGCTGGCCATAAAAATTTTCCCGGTTGATTATCCCGGCCTTCCGGCTGAACCACAACTCCGGACCTTCGGTTCTTTCGGCGAAAACGGCGGACCCACCGGCGATATCGGCCAGAATGTGACAATGCAATGTTCGATTGGCTGGGACTGGATTCCTGAAGTCAGAGACCGCAATATGGGTATCTGGCAACCGGTCACTATCTCCGCCACCGGCCCGGTTGATATCAGGAATCTGGTGGTAATAACTAAGCTCCAGCCTCAACCTCAAGCTAAAACATTTTTACCTGTAACTAACTCAATTGGAGCCAATCTGGCCACTCTAATCATCAAGGCTGAACTGAAAAACTTAGAGCCGCAAAAAATCAAGGGCTTTTTGATAGCCAGAATTCGGCCCGACAATTTTTCCTCTGAACAGAAAACGATTTTTCCCCGCGAAAATAAGCCCGATTTATTAACCAATGAGCCAGCCTGGATTAGCTATCGGCAGTCGCAGACTTTATTTGCCTCCCATAACGAACCAGTGATGTCAATTCCTTGTTTGCCAATCAATTTAAGACCCTCCTTTCCCCTTGTTTCTGAGCCTAAGGTTAGTTCTAATTTCATGACTAACCTTAATCCCTATCTTTATAATAATGAGCACTCTTTACCCAACCCTTATCCTGCCTTTAATCCCGAGCTTGATTTTCAAGCGGTCAGGCTCTCGGAAGAAGAAATTTACCTAAAAAAAGAAATCGAGTTGGCCCCGCTGGAGACAAGGCCAATAGTTCTGGATGAAACTGAATGGCCACAGCTCCGCTTAGAAGAACCAAAACTCTGGTGGCCAGTGGGGATGGGTTTCCCCCATCTTTATCAATTGGAATTAAGCTTTTTCCCCGACAAAAATGTTTCCACGGCGAAAAGAATTCGCTTCGGAATAAGAGAGGTTTCCAGCCAGGTAACCGAGGTTAAAGGCTGGCGGCGTCGCGATTTTTTCCTCAACGGCCAAAAGGTTTTCCTCCGCGGCGGCGCCTGGGTCCCCGAGATGCTCCTGCGCCGCGAAGCTGACCCTGATTGGCTGCGCCAAGAACTTCTTCTTTGGCGCCAGGCTAATCTAAACCTGGTTCGTCTGTGGGGCGGCGGGGTTACACCGCCCGAGGAATTCTTTGCTATTGCTGACGAGCTTGGCCTGCTTGTCTGGCACGACTTCTGGATTACCGGCGATTGCCAGGCTACCTGGGGCAAAGGAAGTCGCGACTGGCCTCTGGAGGCCAAGGTCTTTCTTAACAACGCTCAAAGTACGGTGCTGAGACTCCGGCCTCATCCTTCCCTTTTCCTCTGGACCGCAGGCAACGAAGGCTATCCGCGGCAGGAAATTTATCAGCCCCTCCGAGATAAGATAGTGGCTGAACTCGACGGAACCCGGCCTTTCCTTCCTTCCTCTGGCTATGCGGAACCACCTGAGGACTGGGGTTTGAGCTGGCCCGATAACCAGCCTTCAGGCACTTATTCAGGCGGTCCTTATTATTGGGTTGACCCGAAGGAATATTATAATCTTATTGACCGAGGCCGCGATTGGCTTTTTAAAAATGAAGTGGGGCTACCTTCTCTACCGCTTCTTTCCTCCCTAAAAAAATTTCTGCCTGATTCAAGGCCTTCATCCGACCTTCCCTTCCCCCTCACCCATGCCTGGGGCTTCCATGATGCCTGTGAGGGAAACGGGAAATATAGTCTTTACGACGGGGCCATTCGGCAGCGCTATGGCGAGCCACGAAGCTTAGCTGATTATGTCTGGAAGGCGCAGCTCGTCAATGCCGAAAATTACCGGGCCATTTTCGAGGCCACTAACCAGGCTTTGGACCGAGTAGCCGGCGTTATCCTCTGGAAAACTAATTCTGCTTGGCCAAGTGTTATGTGGCAGCTTTATGATTATTATCTTCAACCTAATGCCGCTTATTATTTTGTCCGGCGGGCCTGTGAGCCCCTTCACCCCCAGCTCGACCTCCGCGACCAAACTGTCTGGGTGGTTAATCAGCTGAGCCAGAGGAGCGAAGGCCTTGTCCTGGTAGCCGAGCTGTATAACCTCACGGGTCAAAAGGTGGGGAGCCGTGAAGAAAAAATCGCCGTCGAGGCAAAAAGCGCTAAAAAACTATGGCCCCTTCCGCTTAAAGAGGCAGGCTTTACTAACTTAGCGGGCCCAACGATTATGGAGCCTTCAACCCTAAAAGCTTTAAACCAAAAAGGAAAGGGTGATTCAGAGTCAAAAGAACTGAGCTTTCCCGCAAATAAATCTAATCAGTCAGAAGGAGGTAAAACTTTTTTCTGTGTGCTCAAACTCTGGCAAGAAAATCCTCGGCCAGAAACAGAAGAAAATTCAGACCGAGATAAACTCTCAGCCTTAAAAGAATTGGCCGGTATTCCTGTTTCTTCGACCCAGGATAAAAGAACGCTAATCGCTGAAAATTTTTATTGGCTGGCCCCAAACGACGATTTCCGGGCGCTCGAAAATCTTCCCCTCTTGAAATTGCGAGCGACGGTGGAAGAAATAAGCCTTCTGGATGACCCTCTCCCGGCCGAGAAACATAATCCCGCCGGGAGAAAATTCAGGATTAAGATTCATAATCCCCACCAAGCCATAGCCTTTTTTCTCCACTTAAGCTTCGAGGGAGATAAGTCAAAAAACACTCCAGATAGTTTGGGTCTTTTTAGCGATAATTTCTTCTCTCTTTTACCAGGAGAAACAAAGGAAGTGGCCTTCAGTTATCATGGCACCGCTCTTAAGCCGGCTAAGCCCTCTTGCCGCCTTGAAGGCTGGAACATCCTCCCGCAAAGAATAAAATTTAGAGGCTCTTCTCCCCATCATCTGACCAAAAAATGACCTGAGAAAAAAGAAGGGGATGAGATATATTTTAAGCTTAAAACCTTCTTAACCCCTCTTAAGTTGCCAAGGTGTGTGAAGCGGCCGGCCCAAAGACAAGCTCGATTCCCTGCTTAATTTCATTCAGGGAGGCCACGCCTGCCGCCACCGGATATCGGGTCAAAAGAGAAACCAGCTCGCGTGTCCGAAAATCAAGGGGGTCTTCCATGGCAACGAGGAGTTCGCTGTGGGCATTTACATATAACGGAAGAAACCAACGCTCACGAAGCAAACTCGGAAAAAAATGCTTCCGGACGAATTCTCTATTGATAAGGCGAAAATTAACCTTAAGAAACGGCAGATGTCTTAATTCGGCGAGGGAGAGGGCTAATTGCTCAGCGGAAATCAGCTGCTTGTTCACAAGAATCTCGCCTAATTTTCGGCCTGTTAGCCGCTGTTCCTCCAGAGCTCCTTCTAAGGCAGAATTGCTAAGCAGGCCCTTGGATAATAAAAAATCTCCCAGATGCTGGGCTTGATAACCCATTTCTCTTAGACGCTTGTAACCTAAGTCGATCGTCTTCTGTAACCGATTCTCTTCCATAGGGACCAAAAACACACGGCGACCAAGATACTTTTCCAGCTCAATCCTTACTGTTTCCTCCGATTGAGCTGAGGCTGCTAATACTACCTCACCGATTGAGTCCACAGGAAGGGCTTTTAATGTCCGAGCTGTCGCCTCAGGCAACCTAATCAAAAGGGGCAAAGGAATAAATAGAGCTTCCGGCTCAAAGCGCAGCAGTTTGGTTTGTTCCGCCAAAATCAAATCAAGAGTCTCCTGGTCAATCAAGTTGAGCTCAAGAAGAATAACTCCCAGAGGCCGGCCAGACTTTTTTTGTTGACGCAAAGCCTCGCGTAACTTCTCAGGAGAAATAAGCCGACGAGACAAAAGAAGCGAGCCGAGCCGAAGGCGACGTCCATCAGTCAGTCGATAGTAACGCTCTAAATGGAAAAGAAAGTCCGATGGCGAGGTCAACCGAAAATGAAGCTTATAACCTAAGACCGCTTGCAACTCTTCTCTTTTTTCCGCCGAAAAAACTTCGGGACTGGCCACGAGCAGCTCCCGGTTACTCCTCGCCAAGGGCAAAATAGAATACTGGCGAGCTAACTCATAGGAAACAACGCGTTTGAGAGAGGGGTCAAGGGCCCACAGGTCAATCTCAACCCAGGGAACCTGTTGTTGTTCGCTCAAAACAATGAAAAGGTCTTCTTCCTGAATGTATCCGGCTTCGATTAAAATCTCGCCGAGCCTTTTCTTGCTTTCTTGCTGACGGGAGAGAGCTTCTTGAAGCTGATTCTCACTAATCAGATTTTTAGCGACAAGAAGCTCGCCAAGACGCCTTCGGTATTCCCGCAACTGTTCTTCTGTCGGAAAGGCATGGGCGGTTTTAGTCCAAGGAATGACCCGGCCTGTGACCTTAGTTACTACAAAATTATTTATCGCCCGTGTTGTGGCCAAAAAATTAACCCAGTTAGAGACAAAGGTCCGGAGCAAAGAGGCCCAAGCTTGCTTTCGACCATAGACTCGGCGCACGCAGAAAAAACGAAAGAACAGCCGCTCAGCCATAAAAATTGTATCAGCCACGATAAGCCACCACCAAATTGAGGAGTGCGGAAAAAAAGGCTCGGAAAGAAAGGTAATGCCAGAGATTTTCTTAAGACTGAAATCAAGGAGCCAAGCAAAAGCGACTATATAAGCTAAAACGTTGACCAAATTGGTGAGCAGGGCTTTACGGTCTCTCCAGATCGTGTATTTTTGGACTAAATTCCCGGGCCAGCCACTCTGTTCCCAGGTCTGAAGGGTAATACCAACTATCCAGCGGGACTTTTGCCGCAGAGCCTCACGGAGGCGACGGGGAAAATACTCTCGAGTGGCGACGGTTTCAAATACCCAGCGATGACCATGGCGGCGTTTGATGCCCTCGAGAAAAATAATTTTTTTATGCCGGCTTAAAAGGCGAACGCCTATCTCATAGTCTTCGGTTAAGTTTTGGACGTTAAAAATCTGGTTTTGATATTGTTCGGCCAGTTCTTCGAGGGCGTCACGAGAGAAGGCTGTACCGACACCAGCGGAAGGTACTAACCCGCCAATTTTTCCTCGCACCAAAAGGTCTTTGGTATGATTTTCGGCAAACTCGTCCATGTAGCTGCCATAAACCCAGTGACGAAAAACTGGCATCTCGAGAGGAAAGACTGGAATCTGGACCATGTCGTAGGAAGTAAGTAGAAAATTATAGAGCTTTAAGGAGAGAGGATGGATGATGTCCTCAGAATCATGAACAACTATAATTTCGTAGCGCCAGCCGACCCGCTTCTCATAAACGCGCATTCCCTGGAAAAGCCAATTAAGGTTATCCGCCTTATTAGTTGGACCATCATGAGGACAAACAATTTTATGGACACGAGGATAAATACGGCTCACTTCCTCAACTTCTTTTTCTGTTGGTTGGTCGTTGGGGTAAACCCCAACAAAAATATCATAATCTGGATAATCAATTGCCTGAAGACTGTGCCGCAGCATTGGGCCAATGACGCCGCTTTCTTGCCAGGCGGGGACAAAAATAGCCACTTTTTTCTTGGTCGCTGAATTAATTTCATCTAAATTAGGAATTTCATAATCGGGCGGTTTGAAGAGGAAATTCAGGTCAACCCAGAGGTCATCGAGCCCGCTTAAAAATAAGACAGAAGCCACAAAACGAGCCGCACTCGTTATCATCGGTTTAATTTTTAGCTATAAATTGGGCAGAATCAAGGAATAATTGAGATAACATAACAGAAACCAAGTCCTTCAATACGTTGCCACTCTTCCGGCAGAGACTGGGAACCAATTTGCTTCCGCCTTAACCTATTTAACCTATTATGATTCTTCTATTATGAACCTTAAAGATTAACAAGAATTTTTTCAGCTTATAAAATATACCGCAATTTTTTCTTCGACTAAAATCGCTAATTCTCTACTCCTTCTCCTCTTTTATATATAACGCACATTTTTGCTACTCCAAGGAAGCTCGGGCCTCTCAAGTGGAGGAGATAAAAGCAACTGCCCCGGAAGTTGAATTTCTGGTGGGAGTAAATTAACTCCGAAGTAAACAACGGAGAAATCAAGTTTAATCCAGATTTTGTCGGGTGAGGCGACCGTCCTGACGGATAAAAAGCGAGGTCTTCCCGTCTTGGCTGTCGAGCCGCGCCTCCCATAGATTCCAGGTGACCATAATTCGAGGCGGCCATTGATAGCCCTCGACCCTTAACCTATCCAGACCAAGCTCTCCCAGATTATCGCTATAGCGGCCATGGCGAGAATAAAAATCTCTCTGCCGGTAATAAACTTGTCTCAAGGCCCAAGAAGCATCCTGTTCTAAGCTTAGCTGGAAATCTTCTCGACCTTCGCCGACAATCTTATCGGAGAACTGAACATAACCCCACATTTCAGGATAATGAATATTTACCAGGCCGGTAGGAGCCCAGACCCAGTTGTCCTCAGCTAAGGGTTGGCCACTCGCCGGGTCCTTAGCTTTTTCATACTTGCCTTCCCGAACATTCAGCCGATATTCCACCCGGGAAAAATTCACCCGCCACTGGTCGCCCGAGTCCGGCTTAAGTTTTTTTGACCCGAGGCATTCTTTCAGCACTTCCCAGGGAAAAGCTAATTCTACCGTCCAGCCTTTATCCCTATCCCCGGGCCGGTTAATCGTCCCCTCGATTTTGACGGCCGCCTTCAAACCTCGAATATCCCAGGCATGAACGGCTGGCCCGCCGTCACGATAGGGCCTCAGGAGCAGAAGGTCCCAAACTGTTCCTAAAGCGTTAATCTCGAGCTCATAATATTCATGGGTGTCATCATCTGGGTCGATAAAGACCTCGAAATCATTATCTTGATAAATGATAGAATCACGCTCGGTTAAGGTAGCCCAAACATCCTTTTCCTCAAGTTCTGCCCCCACATAAAAATAGGTGTCATCCCAGAGCATCTTGACTCTGGTTCGGAAGCGAGGCTTGGGCCGGTTTTCACCCTCAATGTCAACAAAATCTTCAGTCCAGCGGGCCCGCCGCCAGTCGCGCTCATCGAGAGCACCGTCGACTTTCAAGGGAGAAGAACTTCGATAACAAACATAGTTGGGGGGAGCAAAAGGAATCTTCGGCACGGGAAATTCCTCCACTTCGGAATCCTGAGAGAACGGCTCGGATAACCCAGCTTGGCTTAAACTTTCAGTTGCCGCCCAAAGCGCCGGCCAAGGAGAAAGAGAAGAGGTTAGTTCCTCGGCTCTCTGCCGAGCTGAGCTTGAAGGCCAGAAGGGAAGCAAACCCGAGGCCGAAAAAATCGACCGGGTATTGAAGGACGGCGAGGAAATGAGGTCATTGCCGGCTAATTGACCCTGGCGGCCAAGGCCCGAAAAAAGAATCAGGCTGACGCCGAGAGTCGCCGCTACCAGAAAAAGCGCTCTTTTCTTCTGTTGTTTTTTTCCCTTCAACACTCCTTTCCTCACGGCTATAAAATTCTTTTTAAAAAAGCCTATTATGACGAAAAAAATAATTAGCGTAAAGGGGTCGGGCATCATCCTCCTCTCCCCACTGCTTAAGGCAAGGCCTTCAGCCTTGAGTCGCCGCCAGACCTTCTTGCTTTTTTGGCCGGACTTAACCAGGAAAAGGCAGCCCAAATTATTTCTATAGCCAGATGCGGAGATAATTCCTTTGCTCTTCCTCTTAGTTCTTCCGTGTCGAGTCGGAAGTCTCAATAGGAAAAAGTTCTTTAAGCTTCTCCCCTTTGCAAAACAAAAGATCCTTGGTTGGGCTATATTGACTGCCAGTTCATATATGAAAGAATTTCTCTATAATATCATTAGCTGGTGTGCGGAGATGATGGCTGCCACACGCCCAAGGATATTATAAATCTATTTCTCAACCCCTCCGAGGAAATTCGGAGAAAATTAGAGAGAAAAAATAAGCGGTGGGCCTATTTTGGGAAAAATTGGCTTAATAATAACCGTGCTTTTCTACCGCTTCATAAAGCTTCAGGATATTTTCAGGCGGGGCATGAGGTGGCACTGAACAGGCAGTGCTCAATATATACCCCCCTCCCTCCTTGGCTGCCTCTAAGCATTTTCGGGCTGCTTCCCAGACCCTTTCCGGCGTTCCGTTTAAAACCACATTAACAGGGTCGATATTGCCCTTAAGAAAAAGCCGCTTCCCGACTCTTTTCTTGGCTTCCGCTAACTCGACATTACCCAGAGGCGGCGGGTCAAGTGTATCAATCCCATTGGTACCTGTAGCCTCGATCAGCTGGAGGCGGTCGCCTATTTTACCGCAAATATGAGTATAAATGGGGAGATCATATTTCGCCTTGATACCTTCAATAACCATTTTTTCGTAAGGCAGGACGAATTCCTGGTAATGTTGAAGCGAAATGAAATGACCTCCAGCCAGAGCCGAGGAGATGAGAATAGCGTCGACGCCGTGGGCGGCCAAGCCAAGGCCATAAGCTATCGTCCCCTGAGTCAGAGCTTGAAGACAAGCTTTGAATTTGGTCGGGTCTTGCTTCATGGCCAGAAAGCCAGCCTGATAGCCCAAAAGCTCGAGAAGTTGACTGAAGGGAGAAAAAAGTTCGCCATGGACCGAAATTTCTTTGCCCACTGTCGCCACCAAATAATCAACCGTATTAAAATGCCAGGGAGGGAAAAAATTCTCTTTGGCTGGAAGCTCGCCCGAAAAGCCCCAAAAGAAGGGATATTTCAAGCCGCCAAGGTCGTGAGGCTCAAGATAAAAGAGTTTTTCGGGGTCAACCTCATCAAAGCCAGCATGAAATTCTCGGCCATTTTCCCGCAGAACGTGAGGATTATCATCAGCCGGGCAAACAGTTACCCAGCCATTAGTCCAGTGAATGATTTTCTGGCTGTCTTTCTCTTCAATCTTTCTTATGAATCTTGGCCAGTTTGGGTCACGACCGGGAAGATTAACCAAAATGCCGTCGAAATGATAGCGCCGCTGGAGCCTAATCAAGGCCGCCGCCAAGGCCTGGCTGCTGTGCCAGATTTCCATGGCCGGAAGACCGCTTCTCAAAAAATAATGGCCGAGAGCCAGTTGACACATAACCGGGACGCGGTCAGGCTGCCGGAGCCGCATGGCCTCGGCCATCCTTTCTTTACTCGTCATCGTCTTTAACCTGGGGATTTTAATTATATACTTTTTATTAAAATCCTTTCATTATGTAAGCCTCTCATCATCCGATTTTTCTTTCGGGTTCAGCAATTTTTTAAATATTTCTCCAGAAAATGAATTCTCGGGATTAAATTATGTTAATCAACTTAGAAATTCGGCTTTTATCCAACTATTTTAATCGCTGGTTTAATCCCTTCTATTATTTGACCTCTATTCTTTATTCTTTAGCCGACCTTGTTTCGTCACGGCAAAATCTTAAACGGCCAAAATCTCCTCTTGACAGAAAGAACTTCCTGGAGTATTCAAGCCCTGATTAGGAAGAGGGAAAAGATGGAACTCTTTGATGCGCATGCCCATCTCGACGAGCTTCCTGACCTCCCCGAGTCAATTCAAGAAGCCCGACAAGCTGGAGTTATCGGCATTATGGCTGTCGGCAGTAACATCGAAGCCAACAAAAGAACTCTGGAGTATGCGGCCGCTTATCCCCACTATGTTTATCCCGCCATCGGCTATCATCCTTGGGATATCAAGCCGGAAGAGGTGGAGACGAACCTTATTTTTATCCAAGAACATCTAAAAAATTGCACCGCCCTGGGAGAGGTCGGGTTGGATTACAAGGCTAAGGTAAAGAAAGAATTGCAGTTCCAAGTCTTCGGCGAGCTCCTGGATATGGCTATTCTCCACGACAAGCCGGTCATCATTCACTGCCGTTTTTCCCACGAGCGAGCCCTGCGCATGATTCTCGAAAAGGGGGTGCAGCGGGCTGTCTTTCATTGGTATTCAGGCTCGCTTGATTTGCTGGCGGAGATTATAGCCAGAGGCTATTTTATTTCGGCTACCCCGGCTCTCCTCTACAGCCTCCATCATCAGGAGGCCATTAAAAAAGCGCCGCTCGAAAGAATTTTGCTCGAGACTGATACGCCTGTGACCTACCAAGGAATTGATTCCCGGCCAAAACACGTGCGAACTACTTGCGAGCAAGTGGCTAAGCTAAAAGAACTGGAGCTTTCTCTGGTAGCCCAGCAGACCACGGCTAATGCCCGGAAGTTCTTCCAAATTTCTCTTCCTCCTTTGTAAGCCGACCTGCTAACTTGATAATCAAATTAGAAAAAATCTTTTTTAACTCGATAAATCTTACTTTTCCCCTTTCTACTGCCCAAAACCTATGGGGCATCGATTTTTTGCTTTTCGGAAGCAAATAATTTAGTATGCTAAATAATTCCTTAATTGTCTCAGGAGTTAACTCGATGAAATCAAAAGAAATTCTCAGGCTTATTATCAGCCTGGTTATCTGCCAGCTGGCGGGTGTCGTCGGCTCTTTATTTACGCGGCCAGCCATTGCCACCTGGTACCAAGCTTTGAATAAGCCAGCCTTTGCTCCGCCTAACTGGCTTTTTGCTCCCGTCTGGACAACACTTTATCTCCTCATGGGCGTCGCTCTCTTTTTCGCCTGGAGAAAGGGCACCGAGAACAGCCGCGGGCGATCTGCCCTTTGGATTTTCTTTATTCAGCTTTTCTTGAACGCCTTTTGGTCAGTCGCCTTTTTCGGCCTCCATTCACCCGGTTTTGGCTTCCTGGTTATTGTTCTCCTGTGGGTAGCGGTCCTTTGGACGATAATCAAATTCGCCCGGCTCTCGCTTCTATCCTCCATCCTGCTTTGGCCTTATTTTATCTGGGTAAGTTTTGCTTCTGTCCTTAATTTTTCCCTATGGATGATGAACCGCTAAGGTCCAGAAATATACCAAGCGCCACGATTAGCCTGGCCCCTCGCCTTTCTCGGCCAGCCCTTATCCGGAGAGAGCTAAATCTCTTTTCGGATTAACCATTTAAGTCTTTCAGAAGCAAATTAGGCAAAAAATGAAACCGCGGGAGGTAGGGCTCCATAAAAGCCATCTTTTACTCCAACACAAAAGCTCATTAAGGTGAAAAAAGGCTAAATATTCATGATCAAAAAGCGCTAAAACCACCACAGCTTTTAAGGGTGAGCTAAGATAAACTTGACTATTTCTCTTAGATATTTTATTATATTTATATAAGGATAATTTAATATTAGCGCTATCATTTGGGTAGACAGCATGGGTTAAGCCGGAGATAAGATGGGGTGGCAAATTTTTTATTCGAGGAGCCAAACATGAGCGGCAGACAGAAGCTGCTAATTCTGGTCCTGAGCGTTTTAATCACCTGGGGAGGCTGGAAAGCTCTTAACGCCCTCTTCTTCCCCAAGTCGACCTTCTTCGCGAGCTGGAACGAGGAGACTAAAATGAGACGAGTCAATAAATCTAAAGAGGAATGGAAGAAGACTCTCTCGCCAGAACAGTTTAGAGTTATGTTTGAGAAAGGCACTGAACCCGCTTGGAGCGGCCTTTATAATGATTTTTGGGAAAAGGGAGCTTATCTTTGCGCCGCCTGTGGTTCGGCTCTTTTCCTATCAGAGGATAAATATGACCATGGTACGGGCTGGCCGAGCTTTAAGGCGACCTTCTCGGAAGCGAACGTAGAGTATGAGAACGATTATTCGGCAGGCATGTCCCGGATTGAGGTAAGGTGTTCTAACTGCGGCGCTCACCTGGGTCACCTTTTCTTTGACGGTCCGCCGCCCACCGGCCGTCATTACTGTATCAATTCTGTGGCTCTAAAATTTCTCCCCCAAACTGAGGCTCAAGATAGCCTACCCGAAAGGGCGACCTTTGCCGCTGGTTGCTTTTGGGGAGTGGAATATAAGTTTAGTCAATTAGCCGGTGTCCTGGCCACAGCTGCTGGGTTCGCTGGCGGCCATAAAAAAGACCCTACCTACGAGCAAGTATGTTCAGGCAAGACCGGTCACGCCGAAACGGTGGAAATTGTCTATGACCCTAAAAAAATTACCTACGAAGAATTGGTCAGAAAATTTTTCAGTTTTCATGACCCAACGCAGCTTAACCGGCAGGGCCCGGATGTGGGTTCCCAATATCGTTCTGCTATCTTCTATCGAACCGATGCCCAGCGGCAGGTAGCCCAGAGGATAAAAGAAGAGGTGGAGAGAAACGGTCTTTACGGCAGCCAGAGAATTGTAACTGAAATCGTTCCCTTAGAGGCCTTTTATCGCGCTGAAGAATACCACCAGCAATATTACCTCAGGAATAAAAAATAATCGGCTAAGCCTTTTCTCGGCGAGGGAAAAGCCCGCTTTTGGATGCCCTCCAGATAAGAGAAACAGCCTTTTCGTCTTTTTAAGGATTAAAGCAGGAGAATTGGACCCTTTATTAGCTGATAATTAAAAACCGGCTCAAGGAAATATTGGGGGTTCTCTTCCATTTTATATGGGCTGGTTTGTGGGCTGAGTTCGGGAGGGCAGAAGCGACCATGGAAGGTTTAGTCTTCCCGAATCGGGCTTCGAGGGAACTTCTTGGCGCCGAGGATGTCTGAGCCAAATCAAGACTAACAGAAAGGATAAAAAGAGGGCATAATAGTAGGTAACGCGTTATTTATTTAGCTATTTTTTTGAAGCCGAGTAAGGGAGGAAACTTAAAAACAGGGCAACTGACTTCTGGGCAGAATTCATAAAGGGGGGAGTCCTGCATAAAAATTGCTTCGAGCTCACCTATTTCTTAATTCTTATAAAACAAGGCAAAGAAAAGGGCCAAGAGAAGGCAGTTGGTTTTAATATTACCTGTAAAGCCAGCGAGGCGATTTGGCCCGCAACGATAACGGCAAAAACGAAATGGTGAGGCCATAAGGGGGCAGGAAACTGCCGGGCTGCATTTAGGGGCGAGGGGGCGAGTTCCGCCGGCGCCGAGAAGGCCGAAGAGGGAACGGCGTTAAAAACCGGATTGGGAGCGAAGCCATCCCGAACGTCGCCGGGCCTAACCCACCCAAGATGGAAGAGAATCATATTGGGTAATGAAGTTGGGGCAGCGAATCCCTTTTTATCCAACCAGGGCCTTTTTTTTAATCCCATCTGTGCTATATTGTGTTTTTATAAAGCGGAGCTTAAACAAAATACAACTAAATGATACTAAAATAATATCATTAAGGCGCAGGGTAAAAGGGAAAAGCCCATGTCCTTGGAAGTGACCATTAGAGAATATCGGCCCGAAGACTTAGAGCAGGTTTTGGAGCTTGTCCGGGAACTCGAAGCAGAACTGGCCGCCAGATTTCCTGAAGTACAGCTCATTTCAAGCCTCGAGGCTTATAAAAACAGATATTTGGTTCCAGGCCATAAATACAAGACTTTCGTGGCTGAGGTGGAAGGCAAAGTGGTTGGTTATCTTATGGGTTATCCATCAACCGGCGCGCTGGAAGTGGATAACATGTATGACATTTTTCCCTCAGCCACCTGGAAACCAAAGGAATTTTTCCTCCAAATCACCTTTGTCTCCAAACCTTACCGGAATCGAGGCATTTCCCGGCGCCTCCACGAAAAAGTAATCGCCTATGCCCGAGAGCAGGGTTATGAGCAAGTTTATGCCTGCATTGCCAAATGGAATCTGCCAGAAATCCATGTGGTTAGCTCTCTTAAATTCCAGCTTCAAGACCTCGGCTACCGTTACCGCCTCACCCTTAAACTCCGCTAAAACTGCTCCTGAAATTGAACTGGTTATCTTCCGCCTCATCCGGACTGGTTTGCGCCCTGAATGAGGAATATAAATAAAATATGACAGCGACCCGAGAGCGTTTCTTCTAAAACACCGCATCTAAAGTCTCTCCCACCTGTCTGGCGCCTTTAATTCTCCAGGTTTACTTACCCCAAACCCAGAAGAACCGAATTTCTTTCCCTATGGCGGGTCTATTTAGATAAAAGGCGAGCTCTTGATTAGCAAAGCGGCCTCTATTTGCTCGGCCTCAATTTATTGCCTAAGATTGATCGACCGGCAAATAGGGAATATCTATTGGGTGGCTATATTTTCTTCAGAACTTCAGAGAGGGGACGACGTTTCTTGGGCTTCCATTCGTCGGCCGGATATCCTAAGGGAGTAAAAGCCACCGGGTCCCATTCGGCGGGAATCGCCAGCACTTCTCGCGCCGCTTTTTCGTCGAAAGCCGCTACCCAGCACGTGCCTAACCCTAAGTTAGCTGCAGCCAAAATTAGATGGTCCATGGCAATGGTGGCATCGACCACCGCATAGTTTCGGCCATCACGCCGAACCCACGCCTCTGAAGCAACGGCACAAATGCCAATGATATAAGGGGCTTGAACAAACCAATCTCGCGAATAAATGCGGCGTAACGCCTCCTGCCGGCCCTGAGTTGAAACAACTATGAGCCGAAAGGGCTGCCGGTTCGCGGCGGTCGGAGCTAACCTTGCCGCCTCCAGAATCTTCTGCAACTTGGCTTCTTCCACCGGCCTATCCTGATAAGCTCGAACGCTGTATCTTTTCTCCACAAGCTCCAGAAAATCCATCGGCACCTCCGTTAGCTTGATTCTATTTATTTATAGCTAATTTGAATTTTTATTCCCATATGAATTTCTATTCCCGATAATTTATTCCTATTCCCTTTAAGCCAAAACGGCATTCATCGCCATCTTAAACCTTTTCTTGATGATCAATGGCTCTCTTCAACGAGTGAGTAGTTTATCAAGAAAATTATTCCAGTCAATAGAAATCAGTAGCTCCCTACTATGAATATTTACCCGCAGCAATTTGATTAACGACTTGAACTTCAATTCCTTCTCCCCCCTCAACCTAAGCCTGATTAAATCAGCTTTTTGGGGAAAACATGCCAACTTCTTTGGCCATGCCAAACTCACTTTTTTGAGTTAAAGCCATGAATAAAAGACCTTTCCTCCTTCCCCATTCCCTCTTTTTCCTAAGCTTCCTCTTAGTTTACTCTTGCCGCTAAGAGCGGCGATGAAGGCGTGCCACCAGCCCCCCGCCTCCTGCCAGCTTAATTTTTAAGGTTTCAGAGGCAGTGAGCAGCCGCCGGAGGTAGCGATAATCGCTGGCATAGCGGTCGGCATTGACCCCATCCTCATAAATTAGGGCTTCGTATTCGCCCTCACTTAGGAAATCAAGCTTGACCTCTAATTCCCGCGGCTCCCAATCAGTCATGGCGGCAAGATACCAATCCTCGCCGTGCTGGCGAGCCACAACCACGTAATCTCCTACCCTCCCCTCGAGGACCAACGTCTCGTCCCAGACTGTCGGCACGGCTGACAGAAATTCCATTATCTCCGGCTCCCGCAGGTAACGCGAAGGAGAATCACAAAGCATCTGCAGCGGGCTTTCATAGACCACATACATCGCCAATTGATGGCACCTTGTTCCTTGGCTCATAGGTAAATCCATGACCGGCCGAAAATGTTTTTGGTCAGCATTCAACATCGCTCCCGGCGTATAATCCATCGGCCCGGCATACATCCTGATGAAAGGAATCAATAAATCATGCTCGGGGGTAATAGAGTCACTCCACTTACTATACTCGAGGCCCATAACTCCTTCTCGAGTTAAAACATTGGGATAACTCCGACGCAGTCCGGTGGGTTTATAAGCCCCATGAAAATCAACGATCAGTTGGCGGGCGGCTGCCTCGCGGGCAATTTTTTCATAAAAATTAACCATTTTCTGGTCGTCTCGGTCCATGAAATCCACTTTGATGCCCGCAACGCCCCAGCGAGCGAAAAGGTCCAAAGCTGGCTTGAGCTGGCGGTCAAGGGTCAGCCAGACACACCAGAGGATGATACCAACCCTCTTTTCCCGGGCGGTCTTTAAAATCCTTTCCATATCCAGAGCCGGGTTAACTTTAAGGAGGTCCGCGGGGTCAGACCAGCCCTCATCCAGAATCACGTAATCCAGGCCATACTTGGAAGCAAAATCAAGATAATAAAGATAGGTTTCAGTGTTCACACCGGAGCGAAAATCAACGCCAAAAACATTAAGGGCATTCCACCAATCCCAGGCCACTTTGCCTGGCTTTATCCATGAAGTATCCTTAAGCTTGGTCGGCCGCGCTAAGCGATAAACCAAATCACTCGCTATCAAATCGCCATCCTGACGGGCGATACCTAAAACCCGCCAAGGAAACTCGCGGTTGCCATTGGTTTGGGCAATATAAGACGCCGTTTTGGTCACCCGAAGTGTTCGGTCTCGGACTTGCTGTTCCTCTAACGGGTAGGGCGGAAAAGTAGCCCGTAGCTGAGGCGAGCCGTCCTCAGAACCGATTAAATACATTCCCGGATAATCGGTCAAATCGGCCTCAGTAATAATCACCTTAGGACCTTCTGGGTTATCAATAAGAACGGGCAGAAAGGCCATCCGCTTCGAACCTATGGTGCTCAACTTGAGAACCTGATAAGGCCGCTCATAAGAAGAATGAAAGCTCTCGACCACTGGAAACCAGACCTGTCTGTCCTCAGGAAAGCAAAAAAGGCTCTCCTCAGCGTTAACGACAATCTTGGTTCGGTAGCCGGAGAAAAATCGATAGGCAACTCCGTCATCATAAGCCCTAAAAATAAGGCCATAATTACCCCGTAAATTAAGCACTACTTCCTCGAAATTGTCGGCGATAACGCGGCGCTTCTCTTTAATTTCCGGATAAATCTTATCCCTGACTGAGCGCCGTCTTAGGTTATTAAGCCGGACATTTTTTCCCAGCCTGGTTCCGTCCTGAATAGTTAGAGAAACGGGTGAAGGAGCCAGCAGCAGTTTATCTTCATACAAAACTGCATAGGCAATATCTGGACCAACTTGAATCTCCACCTTAACTTTCTTGTCAGGAGAGAGGAGTTCAATTTTTTCGGCTTGACTCAGCCGCGGCAAAAAGAGCCCGCCCAGGATAACTAAGGCTAAAAGAATCCCTTTTTCCGATCCCTCCATAATATCCTCCGCCCCTATTATGCTTTTTCCTTTTTCTTTTTCAACCTCAAAAATCTATCAACCCGATTTTCTTTTTGGACCCTCTTAAGACAAACGCCGCTAATTCTTGGCTTTATTCTTTTAATCAGCCGGTATAAATAAAAAATATTCTATTCGAAAATAAGCCCGTAATGATTGTAATTTTGCCGTCCACTCTGGTTTTTGATAAAAGGAGTCTCTTCCATTTTGTATGGATTAGGCTTAGAGGCGTTCGGGATCGCCTCGCTCCCCTTCAGGTTTTTAATGCCGTTCTCTCTTCAGCCTTCTCGGCGCCTGCGTAACTCGCCTCCCGGTTCATAGACATAGCGCGGAAGTCCCTTGCCCCCTTTTAGCTGTCCGTTTGTCCGGTTCAGGCTCAGACAGCCTCAGCGGCCAAAAGTTCCCTCGAAGCCCGATTCGGGAAGACTAAACCATCCATATCACTTCTGCCCTCCCGAACTTAGCTCTCAAACCAGCCCATATAAAACGGAAGAGACTAATAAAAGTTTGGCTCAAACCGAGGATTAAGCTAAGCCGGTGAGAAGGGAAAATTTTTTTAATTAATTGGCTTATTCAAGAGAATTTAAGACCCGAACAATTGTCAGCAAAAGCGGCCAATAGTGGTCAGCCTCGCCCAAATTCCAGAGACTTTTCTTTTGGTTTCTCTCTAACCATTCTGAAGCTATCTTTGCCGCCATCTGGTAATCCTGGCGCAAAATCGAAGCCGCCCAAGCCACGGCAGCCCTATCCGGCCATTTCCTTAACCAGTTTTGCCCCTCAAGGAGCGCTGATTGCCTCTCGCCGAGCTTTTTCCGAGCCAGAAGGCTAACAAGATTCAGGCAAGCCGGCTCAGCCTCTCTCCCCGTCGTCATGCGGCCCACTTCCTCATAATATTTCCGAGAAAGCTCCTGCTTCCCCCTTTTTTCTTCGACCAAACCCAGCAAATAAAATTCAAGCCTTTCGTCGGGTTGGTAAGGCCTCCCCGCGCCAAGGTTCTCCGGCCAGCGCCGAGCCGCCTCCAGTGAGCGTCGGGCATCAGCCCACTTTTTCTGGCTCATGGCTTCAGCCGCCAGAAGTAAATTGGCTTGCCGATAAAGGTCTCTTCCCTCCCAAGCCCCTTCATAGGGAAGAATAGTCACTTGGTTAAGAAAATTTAACATTTCCTTTAATTTCCCGTTTCGCTTCAGGGCCCGAGCCAGGTCAAGAATCAAGGCCGTGTTTTGAGGATAAACAGGATATATTTTCTGGGCCGACTTAAGGGCCAGGCCGTCTTCGCCCTGCCTTTCATAAAAGGTAATGAGCTCGTGCCAAGCTCGCCAGCTCTTTGGGTCCAAGGCGATGGCTCTTTCAATATCCGACAAAACTCGGGCCTCTTTTCCCCTGTCCAAATTAAACCTGGCTCGAGTTAAATAAAACGGACTGTAATCGGGCTCATCGCCACCAGCTAAAAAGAATCTTTCGGCTTCGTCTTCCCTTCCCAGATTCCAGAAAATCAAGGCTAAGCCATAGTTGAGTTTCCAATGGGGTCTTTCCTTTAAAGCCCATTCCAAAAGAGGGATCATTTCCTGGCGATAAGGGAAAACAAGATAAAAAGAAGAACGCGTCGAGTTAGCCCGGCCATCAGCCGCGCGCAGGGCAGGAGTAAATCTCTGGGCCTCTTTATCAGCGGCGGCTGACGGCTGAAGAGTTTTATCTTCCAAGGCTCTTTGAAGGAAGAAAAGGCTTTTTTTCTCATCCTTTCCCTGAAGCCAATAGGCCATAGTTAAGTCCACGAGCGGATGGGGTGGTGCAAGTTCAAGGAGAGTAACGGCTTCGTCGTCCAATCCCAGCTGCTTGTACCGAAAAGCCAGCTCCAGATAAGTTTCATGGGGAAGCTCGTTGGTGATAGCGCTGATAAAAGCCTGTTTTGTCGCCTCGCTCGGGTTTAATTTATAAGCCTCAAAACGAGCTAAATGGTTAAGCGGCTCAAGGGATAAAATATCGCTTATCTCCTTGGCCGCGGCTTCTTTCTGGCCTTCCTGCCGCCGCATAATTAACCCTATCTCTCGAGCTGCCAGGTTATATGACTCAGCTGCCAGAGCTCTATTTAGATATTCTTTGGCCCGCCAGAAATCTTTCTTGAGAAAAAAGATTTCCGCCATTTCGGTATAAGCAGCGGAACGATAATCTAAGGAGCGACTGGCCCAACTGAAACCATCTAAGGCATCAGCGAAAAGGCCCAGCCTTCGATTAATGGCTCCGTAGACAAAATTGGCTGCCGGGTCATAGGTGTCAATCATTAAAGCCTGGCGAGCATAATTCAAAGCGATTTCAGGCCTGGCGGCTCTCAGCTCGAGCTCGGCCAGTCTCGTCAGAGCCCGCAGATGGCCCGGCTCTTTTTTTAAGCAACGGATAAAGGCTTCACGGGCCTCCTCCCAGCGACGCTGCCGAGAAAATTCTTCGCCGCTTATATAAAGCCCTTCGGCCGATTCCCAGTTAAAACCAGGCAAGGGCTCGACCGGCCGTTTTAATTTTTTTATTTCTTTGGGTTCGTTGGTCCAGATTATCTCGCCCTCGCCTATAACCACCTTTAACCGCTCCCAGTTTTCAGGAAGAGCAATTTCTTGACTCCAGAGACGAAGGGGCTCCAATTTCAGGCTCTCTTTAAGGATTAATTTTTCATCCGCCTCCACTCTGAGCTCTTTTTCGGCTTTAATTACCGGACAGAATTCAATCTTTAGTCCTGGTCCTCTTTTTTCCCGGTCAATCGATTGCCTCTCTTCCACATTTAGGGCGCCCGAAGGGGAAGCGGCCACAACTCTTTTTAAGCCTTTAATCGGAAACCAATATTCCTTCCAGTGAATGGCGTGGTAAGGAAGAAAATAGGCGTGCTTAAAGGGAGTTAAGGAACTGGAAGCAGCGGCTTGGTTATATAAAAAGCCTGTTTGCATCTCGATATATTGAGGTTTGGGCGGGTCAGTTAAAAGGTCACGCCAGATTTCTCCGTCCCGGGCCAAGGACCAAATCCAGAGCTTCATCCCGGGCTTATCAGGATAAAAAGAAAAGTGGCCATAGCCAAAAGCATCCTTTTCCCAGATGCCAGCAAAAAACTCGCCGTATTCACCGAGAATATGGTAGGACTTACTGCCGCCAAAGTTATTTTGGGCGTAGTAAGAAAGGTCTCGGCCGTCAGGCGCTTGGGGCCAGTCGCCGGGCTCGCCACCATGGCCGATAAAATTGGTCCCGGGATGGAAAAAGTGCAGGTCAGGGCCAACAGGAGCAGCTGCAGTCATCCAGTGATAAAGAGAGTCATGAAAAGGCGTGGGATTAAACCAGAAACCTTCGGTTTCAATAATAGCCGCATCTGGAGGCAGAGATACTCTTACCTGCCAGCGAGTCCGCGAAGGTAGGTCCAGAGCACCAACCACGCAGGCGGCGCGGCCGTCTTCTTTTTCCTCAATGACCAAATCTACAGGTGTCGCGGTGGTGGGCGCATGACCAATTATGCCAAAATTGAACTCAATTCCGCCCGAAGTCCAGGGGCCACGCAAAGCAATCTCGCGGAATTTAACCACTGGATTCCAGTAAATAAAATCGCGGTCTGAAGCTTTGTCCTTCGCCCCCCAAACCTTGCCGCCGACCTCAGGAGCGACGACCACTTCAAGATAATTATTCTCCAGTTTGACCATATCCCAGACCTTCTCCTCCGGCTGAAGGCTATAACCCTGAAACCGAAAATAGGGATAAATCGGTCCGGGTCGAGCTACGGGGTCAGGGTCAAAGAAGGGATAAGTTCTTAAGGCCATTTTTTCGCGGCGAACAGTGACCGCTGCTTTTGTCTCGAGGCAAAACCCAAGACCAAGCAATAAAATCGAGCTTACCCCAGCTATAAATAGGACCAACCTCCTTCTGACCTTTTTCATTTAACCCTCCAAAAAATAAGACCTCTCGCTTGAAAGTAACTCAAATTACCCTAACTCATATTATTAATGCTACCCTGATACTAACAAAAATCATCCTTTTTTTTAAAATCAACGCTTTTATTTTTAGACCAACCAAAGGCCAGCCATTTTTGACCGACGGTGGTTGAATCTTATCCTCGCCTGGCTGCTTCCAACTCCACCTAATATCCGGATGACTGAGCCAAAAATTATGTCGATATCAAAGCTGATAAATTAAGTCCCACCATATAACAAAAAGAGCTGCTGGCGGTTAGCTAAAAGAAAAAAATGACGCCGCGCTTATGACAGCGAAGAGCCGGGTATAATCTTCCGCACCTCCAACTCTTGCCTGGTAAGCTAGGGCATAGACATTAGGGACGCCTTAGAATCCTTGAAGCGGTACTGAACATTAATCTTCTTCCGGCTGAAAGAATCATCAATTTCGTCTTAGGGCCAAGTTAGGCCCCAGGCCACCCACATCAACCAAGAGGGCAATTGATTGCTAAGGAATCCTAAGCAAAAGGGCCGCTGATATCCTAAAGCCAAATGTAGGGGAGGGCTTGGTTAGAGGCGGCAGTGACAACTATGTGCGCTCCATGTTAAGTGTTTAAAATAAATTATCAAAGAACAGAGTCAAACAACTCTTCGCCCTTATTGGGGGCAAGGCATAGATTCGAGGCAATGGCCTGCAATCACATTATAATGCGTCCAGTAGTGCCGAACGTCAATCTCTTTTGGCCTAAGATAATTTTAAGTTTTTAGCCCTATGAAAGACTTGCGCCGTGAGCTTCAGACCTCGACGAAAAGAGCCTTGGGCCAGAAAAAGTCCCGGCTAAAAGTGTCACTGATATGTGGACCCCATCCGTGGGGTTAACATTCTGGAAAAAAAATGATAAAATAGGATAAGATTAAGCTAATGATACCAAAAAGAAAAAGTAGCGGCTGGAGGAGTGCTCTCTTCTGGTTAGCTGCCGGCGTGGTCATCATTATCCTCTGGAGCTTGCTCCAAACCTCTCAGATGACCAGAAAAGAGATGACCTTCAGCGAATTCCTGGACAGTGTCGAGGCTCGCCGCGTCCAGAGTGTCACTATCTCGGGAAACCTGATTCGTGGGGTGATGAAAGGTGGCGATGAGTTTAAAACCACTGCTCCTTCCTCCTATAATGACTTGGTCAAAACTCTTCGCGACCATGGAGTCGACATCAACGTAAAGGATACCTCCCGGGCTCCTTGGTTTTCCTATCTTCTGAGCTGGTTCCCCTTGCTGCTCTTTATCCTTTTCTGGGTGATGTTCATGCGGCAGATGCAAGCTGGAGGAAATAAAGCTCTTTCCTTCGGCAAAAGTCGGGCCAAGCTTTTCCAGGGCACACAGAAAAGGATAACCTTTAAGGATGTCGCTGGCGTTGATGAAGCCAAAGAAGAACTTCAGGAAATAATCCAATTCCTGAAAGACCCGCACAAATTCTCCAAGCTGGGTGGCCGCATTCCTAAGGGAGTCCTACTCGTCGGCCCTCCCGGGACGGGAAAAACCCTCTTGGCCCGAGCTGTGGCCGGGGAAGCCGGAGTGCCCTTTTTTTCCATCAGCGGGTCTGATTTTGTGGAGATGTTCGTGGGCGTTGGGGCCTCGCGGGTGCGCGACCTTTTTGACCAGGGGAAAAAGCATGCTCCCTGCCTCATTTTTATCGACGAGATTGACGCGGTAGGTCGCCAGCGGGGTGCAGGCCTCGGGGGCGGCCACGATGAAAGAGAACAGACTCTCAACCAGCTGCTGGTCGAGATGGACGGGTTTGATTCTAACGAAGGCATAATTCTTATCGCCGCCACTAACCGGCCCGACATCCTCGATAGTGCTCTGCTTCGTCCGGGCCGGTTTGACCGCCGCATCGTGGTGAACATGCCCGATGTTAAGGGCCGAGAAGAAATCCTCAAGGTTCATACCCAGAAAATCCCGCTTAATGAAGATGTCGACCTGAACGTAATCGCCCGCTCTACCCCCGGTTTTTCGGGTGCCGACCTGGCTAATTTAGTCAATGAAGCTGCCCTGATAGCCGCCCGTAAGGGTCAGACCAATGTCACCATGGCTGACATGGAATACGCCAAGGACAAGGTGCTGATGGGCGTGGAAAGAAAGAGCATGATCATCAGCGACGAAGAGAAAAAGTGCACCGCCATCCATGAAGCGGGACATGCTTTAGTGGCGGCAATAATTCCCGAAGCTGACCCCATCCATAAGGTTACCATTATCCCGCGTGGTTTAGCCTTGGGCGTTACCCAGCAGCTCCCTCTTGATGACCGTTATACCTATAGCAAGGATTATCTCGAAGCCCAGCTTTCGGTGCTTTTGGCCGGCCGGGTGGCAGAAAAAATGTTTCTTAATAAGGTGACCACGGGCGCCGCTTCTGACTTCGAAAAGGCCACTGAAATCGCCCGGAAGATGGTTTGCCAATGGGGGATGTCTGATTTGGGTCCTTTAACCTTTGGCGAGCGCGACGACCTAATCTTCTTAGGTCGGGAGTTAGCCGCCCACAAGAACTTTAGTGAACGCACGGCCGAGCTGATTGATGAAGAAGTAAAAAAGATCATCAATCGCAATTACGGCCGTTCAGAAGAGATTTTAAACAAGAATCGGCGCAAGTTAATCCGTCTGGCTCGGGCCCTGCTGGAAAAAGAAGTCTTAGATAGCGAAGAAATTGCCCGGATTGTCGGCCGAAGCAAAAAAGTAAAAGCCATCCTCAGCCTGACGACAGACAAGAAACAATCGCCTTTGCCCGGAATGGCCACATCGTCATCCGAGGAAAAAAAGACGGAGCGAGCGGCTGAAAAAGATTCCCCTGACCAACCTTAAAGAGAAGGGAATGACCTATAAGTTCGAGGTTAAGGGAAAGAGTTTTGTTATCGGCGGTCGGCCTTGGCTCATGGGCGTCCTGAACGTGACACCCGATTCTTTTTATGATGGGGGGAGATATTTCTCGGTAGAAAAAGCGGTAGCCCGGGGTCTGGAATTGGTCAGTCAGGGAATCGATATCCTGGATATCGGGGGCGAAAGCAGCCGCCCCGGTTCCAAGCCCATCAGCGCCCAAGAAGAAATGGAGCGCGTGCTCCCCGTGATTCGCGGCCTGCGGAGTCGGGTTTCCTGTCTTCTTTCGATTGACACGACCAAAGCCTCAGTGGCCCGCGCTGCCCTCGCCGAAGGGGTGGAAATTATCAACGATATTAGCGCCCTCCGGTCTGACCCGGAAATGGTCTACGTGGCCGCTCAAAGCCAGGCAGGTGTGGTCCTGATGCATATGAAGGGAACCCCGCAAACAATGCAGGTCAACCCTTTCTACGAGGACGTAATCGCTGAAATTTCCGGTTTTTTTGGCGAGCGAATGAATTTTGTCAGAGAAAAGGGGATACCCGCAGAAAGAATCATTCTTGACCCAGGAATTGGGTTCGGTAAGCGGCTCGAAGATAACCTCCGGCTGATAAACGAGCTGGACTCTTTCCTCTCTTTGCAGCGACCGCTGCTTATCGGTGTTTCCCGCAAATCCTTCATCGGCCAAATTTTAAACCTGCCGGCCGAGGAAAGACTGGAAGGCACTATTGCTTCAGCCGTGATTAGCCTGATGCGAGGGGCAGCTATCCTCAGAGTTCACGACCCGCAGGCGGTGAGCCGAGCGATCCGGGTGGCTGAAGCTATTATCTCCACCCAAAAAACTTCATCTCCCCCGACCAAATCTATGGACCATGTTCACTAATATCATTGGGGCTATTAGGCACATTACCTTAGGCGATGGCCTGGATATTCTTTTTGTCGCCCTCATTATCTATTCCTTACTTTTATTAATCAGGGATACCAAAGCCTATCAGATGGCAGTTGGCATTGCCATCGTTGGCTTATTTTATCTTGCTTCCCAATGGGGCCGATTAGTGGTTTCGCAATGGTTAGTTAAAAATTTTCTTAATTATTTTATTATCGCGGTAATCGTTCTCTTCCAAGGAGAAATCCGCCGCTTCTTAACTGGCATCGGCTCCCATCCCTTTCGCCGGCCGCTGGTCATGCGCTCCTTGGAAGAAAGATTGGAAGAGCTCTGGATGGCCGTGGACTTTTTATCGCACCGCAAAATCGGCGCGCTAATAGCCATCGAAAAAGATATTTCCCTCAGCAGCTATGCTGAACGAGGCACCAAGCTCGACGCCATCCTTTCCCGGGACCTTCTGGTTAATCTTTTTTACCCTCACTCACCGCTCCATGACGGAGCTGTCATTATCAAAGGAGATAAGGTTGTGGCGGCGGGGTGCCTTTTACCTCTTCCGGCTTCGAGCCCGCCCGCGGAATTAATTACGCGGACCAGGCATCTGGCTGCCTTAGGGCTCTCCCTGGAAACCGACGCCGCCGTGGTGGTTGTTTCGGAAGAAACAGGAACTGTTTCCCTGGCCATCCGAGGACGGCTGGAAAAAATGGAAAGTCGGGAAAAATGGGAAACTAAACTTTTGAGTTATTTAAAGAACTTATGATGCGCTGGTTAAGAAATCTTTTTCTTCGCAACTGGGAACTGAAAATATTCTCTTTGCTCCTGGCTTTTGTCCTTTGGCTAACCTTAGTCCCTGAAGAGAAGACCTTTTCAGTTAAGACTATCCCAGTTTCGCTCGAAACTTATAATATCCCCTCAGACCTGGAGTTAGTCCAAAAACCACCCGCCTCGATTGATGTCACCATCAGAGCTCCTAATCGGTTGATCGCTCAAATTACTCCTAATAATGTTTTTGTTAAGCTGAACTTAGAGAAGGCCAGCTTGTTGCAAGAAGAATACCCGATTAACCCTTCGATGGTTAGCCTGCCGTCGGGAGCTGAGGTTATCCGTATTTCTCCGAATAAAGTTAACCTAAAGCTGGAAAGGTCAGAAGAAGTTACCATGGAAATCGCCCCCACGTTGGTGGGCGTCCTGGGAGCCAAATATCAGCTCACGAAGATTGAAGTTTCACCGACTCAGGTCTTGGTCCGGGGGCCAGAGAGCCGGATTAGGACTAAGGATAAAGTGAGGACGTCACCTATCGACATCTCCTCTCTCACCCAGCCCACGGAGTTTGAGGCCGACCTAATTCTACCCCGACCTGAACTTCGCCTCGCCTCTTCTCTGAGCAAAGTCAGGGTCAGGATTTTTGTCCAGGAAAAAGAGGCCAACTCACCACCCCCTAAAAAAAGATAAAAGCGGTTTTTAGCGGCCTTGCCAACAAAAGAAATTTTTTCCTTTTTTTCCCTCGGGGGGGCAGAAAGCCTCTCGCAGGACCTGGCGCAAAAAAATCACCCTTGTTTTTCACCTGAGACGCCCTTCATCTAAGTTTAGAATCCGCTAATTTTAAAGACTTTCACGCGCCATCATCACAATTTTTAACCTGACCTATTGGCAAGCTCAAGGCTTTTATCTATAATTCTCCTGTTTTCTGTCGGGGAGCCAAAAATGGTCAAGCTCTTTGGAACAGATGGAATAAGAGGCCGGGCCGGAGAATATCCCCTGAATAAGCCCACTGTTTTTGCCTTAGGAAGAAGTCTGGCTCGTCTCCTTCGGCCTCAAAATAAAACTCTGCGGATTATTATTGGCTGGGATACACGGGAATCCAGCCCTTGGCTGGCCGAGACCTTAGCTCAAGGTATCAGGATGGAAGGGGGCAAAGTTTATTTGGCTGGCGTTATCCCTACTTCCGCTGTTTCGCTTCTCACCCAGCTCAACCACTTCAGTGCTGGAGTGGTTATCTCTGCCTCCCATAATCCCTATGAAGATAACGGAATTAAAATTTTCCAGGAAGATGGCTATAAGCTATCTGATAATTTGGAGGCTGAGCTGGAAAAGATGATCAGCCGCAGCGCTCAATTTTCAAAAGAGGAAAACGAGAGAAATATTAAGTTACCAGAGGAGACCGCGGAAGAAACGAAGGCCGTGGAGGAATTGATATCCAAAGAGGGGGTTAGGGAAATAATGAAGCCGGCCAGGCAATCGAAAAAAGAAGGAGAAAAAGAGGGGGAAGCGAGCCAAGATAAAAAAAGAACCAAAGGCGAGAGCAAGGTAAAAGAAGAAAAAAGCCTCTGGCCAGAAAGAGTTGAAGGGGAAACAAAGGAAGAAATTAATAATTTATTAATCCAAAAATACCTTGATTTCCATCGTTCACTTTTCCCTTCCCCTCAAGAATTTTCCGGGTTAAAAATTGTCGTTGATTGTGCTCATGGAGCGAGTTCCACTCTCGCGCCGGAGCTTTTCGAAAGCTTAGGGTTTAAGGTAAGAGCCATCCATAACCAGCCTAACGGCCGGAACATCAACGCTCACTGCGGCGCTCTTTATCCAGAAAGCTTGGCCGAGGCAGTGCAGGTAAATGGGGCTGACCTGGGTGTGGCCTATGATGGAGATGCGGACCGGGCGATTTTTGTCGATGAGAAGGGGAAGATTCTTAACGGCGACCATACGCTCTTTGTTCAAGCCCGCTATCTTCAAGCCAAAAATCGCTTGCGCTTGCCGGCAGTTGTGGCCACCATCATGAGCAACATGGGTCTTGAAATAGCTCTGGCTCGATTGGGCCTGGGCCTTATTCGAACTCGCGTCGGCGACCGCTATGTGCTCGAGGCGATGCTCAAAGAAGGAGCCAATCTCGGAGGAGAGCGTTCCGGGCATACCATCTTTCTCGACGACTGTCCCACCGGCGACGGTTTACTGACCAGTCTAAGAATGGCCCAGGTGATGGTTGAGACCGGCCAAAAATTATCCGACCTAGGCGCGGGCTTAGTGGAATGGCCGCAAATACTCCTCAACATCCCGGTCAAGGAGCGAAAAGATTTTTCTCTCATTCCCGGGTTTGAAGCCTCTATCCACAGAGCTAAAAAGGCCCTCGGCCGCTCCGGAAGAATTGAGGTTCGCTATTCGGGCACCGAACCGGTAGCTCGAGTAATGGTAGAGGCAGAGAGCGAAGCAATGGCCCGGAGTTTAGCCGAAGAAATCGCCCATCTTTTGGAGCGTCATCTGGGAGGAGTCAAGCCATGGAAAAATTAAAAAAGGAAGTCCGCTTAGCGGTAAATGTCGACCATTTTGCCACCCTGCGCCAGGCCAGACGGAGCAATGAACCTGACCCGGTTTTGGTGGCGCTCCTGGCCGAACAGGCTGGCGCCTCGGGCATAGTCACTCACCTTCGGGGCGATAGACGCCACATCCAGGAAAGAGATTTGCACCTGCTGCGAGAAGTAGTCAAGACTAAGCTCAACCTGGAAATGGCGGCGACTGAAGAGATGAAAAAGATCGCCCTTAAGGTTAAGCCAGATGTTGTTTCTTTGGTTCCTGAAAGGCCCGAGGAGCTGACCACTGAAGGCGGCCTTGATGTCCTCCGGCATCAAAATCAGCTGACTTCCTTTATTCCGGCCCTTAAGAAACGGGGGATAAGAGTGAGCATTTTCGTTGACCCAGTTGAAGACCAGGTCAAAGCCTGCCGCCAAGTGGGAGTCGACTTAATCGAGATTAACACCGGAAAATATGCCGAACTTCGACCTGGACCAGCAAGAGACAAGGCGCTGATAATGGTCAAGCAGGCAGCAACCTTAGCCGCCGAATTGGGGCTGGAAGTTCATGCTGGCCATGGCCTTGATTATCATAACGTCCAGCCCATTGCGGCCATCCCGGAAATAGAAGAATTGAGCATCGGTTTTGCCATTGTCGCCAGAGCAGCGGTAGTCGGCGTGGAGAAAGCCGTCCGCGACATGTTAGAGCAGCTGCTAAGAATTTAACCCCGTGAGAGAAGGCGGGTGGCCAGAACTCAGGCTTAAAAACTAAATGCAAGAAATCTGGGATGTGGGTCATTCCACCTTGACTGCCGACTCCTTCTGGCAACTCCTGAAAAAAAATAAAATCGATTGTTTAGTCGATATCCGGCGTTTTCCTACCTCTAAAAAATCACCCCATTTTTGTCAGGACCAGCTTAAGATGACCGCCATCAGCCAGGGAATAGAATATGTCTGGCTTGGTTCGAGTTTAGGTGGCTTCAGGAAAGAAGGCTACGAAGCCTGGATGAAAACCCCAGAATTCTCTCAGGGGCTAAGGGAGCTGGAGAGTTTAGCTCAGCAAAGACGAGTGGCTCTTATGTGCGCAGAAAAATATTTCGGCCGCTGCCACCGCCGTTTTGTGCTTAAACTTTTATCCGCGCGCGGTTGGACCGTGCATCATATCTTGCCAGAAAGAGGTAAACCATGCTGACAGCAATTAACCTGCCAAGACTCCGTCAAGACATAGAAGAGTTAGCCAGGATAGGCAGCGAACCCGGAGGCGGGGTGAGCCGTCCCTCCTTTAGTCCCGCTGATTTAGAAGCCAGAGCCTGGTTTAAAAAAAAGCTAAGAGAGGCCGGCCTTCAGGTTCGTCAGGATGGCGCGGGCAATATCTTTGGCCGGTTGGCGGCGGAAAAAGAGGGACCGGTTATTCTTGTCGGCTCTCATCTGGATACAGTCATTCATGGCGGAAAATTTGACGGCAGCTGTGGCGTCCTCAGCGGTTTAGAATGCCTTCGGGTTATTCAAGAACAAGCAATTAAACTGAAAAAACCAGTCGAGGTTGTCTCCTTTACTGATGAAGAGGGAAACCTCGTCGGTGATTTTTTGGGCTCCCGGGCTTTTTGCGGCTCCCTAAACGAAATGGAGATTAGACAGGGTCAATCTCAATTTGGCCAGCCCTTAAAAAAAATTTTAGAAGGAACGGGTCTCAGCGTAGATTCTATATTAATGGCCCATCAAGAAGCTCCCCGGGTGGAAGCTTATCTGGAACTGCACATTGAACAGGGCGAAACCCTGGAACTTGAAGAAATCCCTATCGGCCTGGTGACGACTATTGCGGGCAAAAGACTATATTATGGCTCCTTTCTCGGCCAGCCTAACCATGCCGGCACGACACCCATGGAGCTCCGCCATGATGCTTTCCTCGGCTTAGCTGATTTTTCCCTGCGCGCCAGTCGCCTGGTCATCTCCGAATACGAAGAAGGACGGATAACTATTGGCCGAGTCGAACTTCATCCGGGCACTTTTAGCATTATCCCCGGCCAGGCTGATTTCACCCTTGACCTGAGAAGCTTTCGACGAGAAGAGCTGCGAGCCATGGAAAAAACCGTCCTGGCCGTGGCCTCCGAAACCGCGGCGGCTCGCGGGCTTTCTTTTGGTCATAAATTGGTGGATGCTACTGAACCCACTGATATGTCACCCCGGTTAATTTCTTTATTAGAAAGAGAAGCTCAAGAGCTTGGTTATCGCTGGATGAAATTGACCAGCGGGGCTGGTCATGACGCTCAGATTTTGGCTACACTGACTGAAGCTTCGCTAATTTTTATTCCCTGTGTTGAAGGGGTCAGTCACTCACCTCGAGAAGCGATTCGTTGGGAGGATTTGGAGAAAGGCGCTAACCTGCTCCTCCAAGCCCTCCTCCGCTTAGCCACTTAATAATTTACTATAAACCTCTTTTTTTGTTCTCGACGGTGACTTTTATACTCATCTTCCCTGTGCTCAACCTCAGGAATTATTAAATTCTTAAAATCTACGAGTTTCCGCCCAGGACCATTTTGCTTACTAATATTTCCATTTTCGATGCCTCAGGAAGGCCTTCTCAGGTTCGACTCTTGAAGAGTTAATCTTTTTCGGGGAATCTTAGACTGAATCCCGGGCTCCCTCTGTTATAAATCAGATACATTGGTGATGTTTTTCGCAACCTCAGAGTAAAGAGGCTCGCTAATCTATGCTCTGGGCTGCCGCTTCTTCGCCAAAAAATAAATTACGTCCTGAGCTGCAGGTTTCTAAGAAAGGTCATTGCGGAGAGAAACTCGGCCAAAGAGCGACCTGAGGTTTTGGTGTTTTTTCGGCCTCTTGACGGCGGCGCCGGGCTGGCGTAAACTCGAGCCTCAAAGTATCTTAAAGGAAGAAAAACAAGATGGCCAAGACAGAATTGAAGAAAATAGCGCTTTGGTTATGGGCAGTTTCTCTTCTTTTCGCCAATCCCCTTTCCGCCCAAGAAAAAGGGCCTTTAACTCGAGCCGAGCAAACGGCTTTTAAGGCGACTTCCCGTCACGAAGATGTCTTAGCCTTCATTCAGGCGCTCCAACTCCAAAGCCCCTGGCTTAGAGTCGAGACCTTAGCTTTGAGCACTGAAGGTCGACCGATTCCTCTTCTGGTCATCGGCAAACCAACTCCCACCTCGCCTCGAGAGTTACGGCAGGATTCCCGAGGAGTGGTTTATATTCAAGCCAATATTCATGCTGGGGAGGTGGAGGGAAAAGAAGCCGCTTTAATGTTAGCTCGAGACATTCTTCTGGCTGATACGCCTCCTTACCTTGACCGACTCGTTATCCTCATTGCTCCTAACTTTAACCCTGACGGGAATGAAAAAATAAGCCCTCAGAACCGAAGAAACCAGGCGGGACCAGAAGAGGGGGTCGGTGTCAGGATTAACGGTCAGAATTTGGACTTAAACCGAGATGCCATAAAGTTAGAAAGCCCAGAAATGCAGGGTTTGGTGGCGAATGTTTTAGAACGATGGGACCCCCTTCTTTTAGTTGATTGCCATACCACTGACGGCTCTTATCACGAGGAACCAGTCACCTATTCCTGGCCACTCAACCCCAACGGCGACCAGGAAATTATTGGCTATATGCGGGATAAAATGCTTCCGGCCATCAGCCAAACTTTGGAGAAAAAGTATAAAACTCTTTCTCTTCCCTATGGTGACCCCGTTGATTTCCGCGACTTAGAAAAGGGCTGGCGCACCTTCAGTCATCAGCCTCGCTATTTAACTAATTATGTTGGGCTGCGCAACCGTTTGTCGATCTTGGATGAAAATTATGTCTACGCTCCTTTTAAAGAACGAGTGCTGGCTTGTTACCATTTTCTTCGGGCCATTTTAGATGAGACTTACGCTCGCCTCGAAGAAATTAAGCACCTCGTCGCTGAGGCTGACCGGAAAACAGTGGCCGCCGGCCTTAATCCCTCCGATAAAGACCTTTTTGGCCTGGAGTTCGACCTTCAGCCGCTCGCGCAACCGGTGCGGGTGAGGGGATATGAAATGGAAGTTATTCCCCGGGAAGGCGGCTTTCCTCAAATTAAGCCAACGGAGAAGAAAAAAACTTACATCATGCCCTATTTAGCTAATTTTGTCCCCAAGAGGTCAGCCCGCCTCCCATATGCTTATCTGATAACTATAAATGACCGCGAAGTTATTAATAAGCTCTGCCAGCATGGAGTTATCGTGGAAAGGCTCACTCAGCCAGCTCGCTTAGAAGGGGAAGTTTTTCAACTAAAAGAACTTAAACCGGCCGAAAGACCTTTTCAGGGACACCGACTTAATTCCCTAAAGGGTGATTACCGTATCGAAACCCGCGATTTTCCTGCCGGAACTTGGTTTGTTTCGACCGCGCAGCCTCTTGGTCGGCTGGTGGCCTATCTCCTTGAACCAGAGAGTGACGACGGCTTATTTACCTGGAATTTCTTTGACCGGTATCTGGTTCCAGAATGGGGTCGGGCATTTGAAGCCTTCCCCGTCGTCAAGGTGATGAAACCAGCCGTCCTGGCGAAGGAAATTTATCGCTGATTATTTCTTCTTCTTAGGCGCGGCAACCAGGAATTTGCCGCAATTTTCGCAGATATAAATATCGTTTGACCCTTCAATAGCTGAGCTCATAACTGTGGCCACATTGATGTTACAACTTTGACACACGCCGTTTTCCACCTCGGCAACCGCATAGCCATAGCGCTCCATCAGGCGGTCAAAACGAGTGAGAGTGGCGTGGTCCATTTCTTCGCGGATCAAAGCCGCCTGCTTTTCTAAGGTTCTAATCTGGGGCTGGGTGGCCCTTTTTTTCCGCATCTCAATATCTTGAAGCTTCTTAAGCAGGCTGGCGCGGCTGACTATCCGGTCATCTTTGGGCAGGGTGATAACTATTTCCGAAAGCACTTGGTAGAATTCGTTCCGGTCACGCGCATTGATTGCTCTTTGCCTGAAATCCGGCTCTCGCAAATACCGAGCCAAGCCAGCAAAAAGATGGTTAAAAAGCCCGGGAAGCGAAGGATTCCAGACAATAAGGATAATTAGATGAACCTTTCTCTTATCCTGCGAGTCATAATTAATCCCCCGGGCCGAACGCCCGACAGCCACAGCAATTTTATCACCAGTATCCACTCGGGCATGGGGAACAGCGATGTGCTCTCCCAGGGCGGTCGATTCTAACCTTTCTCTATCGATCAAGCGGGTAAGGATAAGCTGCTTATTCTGGATTAATTTATGCTTCGCCAGAACATCGAGGAGCTCTTCGAAAGCCTCGACTTTATTCTTGGCTTTAAGCTCATAAACGATTTGGGAGGGCTTAAGATAATCGGAAAAATAATGGCTTTTTAATATATCGGCCATTGTTTTAATTTTAGCACAAAGCTCAGAGAAGAGCAACAAAATTTAAGGGAAAAGAAAGTTCTTCCCGAGGGGTCGTGAAAATATCTTAGAAAAGTGGTACTTCCAGGGCTCTTTTATTTAAAAAAAAACGTTCTTCCTATGGCGTCGCGAAAATATCCCTTAGGAAGGACTCTAAACCGGCTCCCGGCGCTTTAACTTTAACAATTCTCTTCCATCTTGTATGGGTTAGGCTCGGAGACGTTCGGGATGGAAGAGAACCACTTTAACAAACTTCCAAAGTTTTTAGGTGAGCCAAAAGCCGGACTAAATTGTAAGTAGCCAGAACGCCGCTGACAGAAGCCACGCGGCAGGCCAGGCCGATTCCAAACCGGCCGGCCTGATGGGCCGACTCTCCCTGAAGGATTTTCCAGACGGCTGAAGCCGCCAAACAATCGCCACACCCCGTCGTGTCCACCATTTTCCTGGGCTTGCCTGCCGGCAAGACCTCTTGAGACTCGGCGCTGGAAACAAACACCCCTCTCTGACCCAGAGTAATATAAACCGCCTTGACACCTAAGGAAAAACATTGGGCGGCCAAGTCTTCCAGTTCCTCAAACGTCGGCTTTTCTTGGGGATGGCCTAAAAGACAAGCTGCCTCCTTTTCGTTGGCTTGAAGATAGGCTATTCCTTCCACCCAAGCTGGCCAGGTCTGGAAGTTTTCGTAGTATCGGCGACCAAAATTGGGACTGAGAACTAAGGAATGAATGTCCAGCCAAATTGGGCAGGAACAGGAGCGGATAACCTGACGCCAGGTTATCAAATCCAGGTCAAACCCAGAATTAAAGGCCACTATCAAAAAATCCAACCCTTCAAGGTAGGGCAAAATCCTGGTGGCCGTAAGCGGCCAAACAGCTGATTTAAGCCTTTCTTTTCTTTCACCTCGCGGCGGGTAAGATAAGAGAACTTGATTTCCCGGCCCAGGGACGATTTTTATACCTTCTTTTTTCAGCCCTCGCCAGGCCCGTACAGTAACCCAGAAGCTGGGCCATAAACCCTGGCCGATATTGGCGATTAAAACCACCTCACCTCCCAACCCACAGAGAGTCGCTGCCTGGTAAAGAATACCTCCGAGCCCCTGCCTTTTTTCCCCTGAGGCTAACTGGATTGTATCTTGGGTGATTGACCCGATGAGGCCAATCAGAGGCTTCTTTCTGGTGAAGGACAGCATTCCTTTATGGCCTCTTAAGGAAGATAGTTAGCGGCGATAAACAATAAAGGAACTTCTGGGTTTGGTGTGGGCAAACCAGGAGAATAGAGGGCGCAAGAAGGCATGGCAGCAGCCTTTAGCTGTAGTTTTTTTAAGGAAAATTTAGGGGGTGGCTGTGGTAGCTTGTTTATATTCATCTAATTAGCCTCATGGACGTAAAACCACCTGAGGCGAATTCGCTAAAAGGCGGCTCCAGATATCCTATTTTTACCCACAAGAGAGTCGGAAGAACCATAATAAATGACTTTTAACGGCATGACAATAGACTTAAGCTCTATTGAGAAATTGTTTGCTTCAGCGGCGTTTTTTTTCTATGCTATTTTTAAAATGAACTGGCATGTGGGGACTTCGGGCTGGAGCTACGGCGGGTGGCGCGGGCTTTTTTATCCGGAAGACTTGCCGACCTCGGAGTGGCTCGCCTTTTATGCCCGGCATTTTACCACAGTTGAAATAAACATGACCTTCTATCGTTTTCCCCGACCTGAAACCCTGATTAGATGGGCTGAGGCCACGCCAGAAAATTTTACTTTCAGCCTGAAAGCTAATCGCCGCATTACTCACTTAAAAAAATTGCGGGAGGTTCAAGGCGACCTACGTTACATGTATATCTTGGCCCAATCTCTGGGAAAGAAAATCGGCTGCCTCCTCTTCCAGCTTCCTCCTTCCCTTCATCTCGACCTTCAGCTCCTCGAGGACTTCCTCCAACAGCTTGAGCCGCGCTTTCATAATGTCATTGAATTCAGGCATCCCAGCTGGCACACCGAGGCGGTTTATGAGCGACTCCGCGAGCATAAGGCAATTTTTTGTCTGGTCTCGTCCCGCCAGGTGCCGCCAACCGTTGTGGCGACGAATCCGACCGTCTACGGCCGTTTTCATGGTTTGACGTCTGGCTACCGTTATTTTTATCAAGAGGCGGAGCTCAAGGAATGGGCCGCTAATTTAACTCAGCTTCAGGCTGAGGACTACTTTATCTATTTCAATAACGACTACCAGGCACACGCCGTTGACAACGCCCGCCGCCTCCGCGAACTTCTCCTATCTCACTCTCAGAGGGCAGATTAGCCTGATTCTCAGGCAAATGATAAATTAATCTCCCTTTGAGTTGAGTCTTTCCCAGAAACTATGAACTCCGGCAGAGCATCTGCGGCCTTTAGTCATGAATATCTCTCTTTCGCTAAAAGGGCGACAATTTATTAGGCTCATAGGTAGTTTATTTCCTTTAAAAGCAGGGAAATATATTTCAACAGGCTCATAAATGTATTTTAAGAGGGGAAGGCGATTTATTCTTGTCCTAACCTTTAAAGAATCTAAGATAAGGCTTTATAAAGCCCGGCTTTTGCCCAAATAGAAGAGTTCTTTAGAGCGAAAAAACACTAAATATAGATGATAAAATAGCTCTTCACGCGTCACCCTTTTTCAGGCTGAGCCTGAAAATAGAAGATAAAATCGAGGCCAGAAGCTGTAGGCCAGAGGCCTCTGGCGAACCGGCTCGAGTCAATCCAATTTAAATTATTTTTTAAGGGTGACGAAGCCAGTTTTTTCCAGGACGAGGATAAAATTTTCTACCTGTTTTAAAGGAATTGGCCCATATTCAGCAGCCAGAGCATTGCGAATCTCCAGAATTGACCTTCGGCCGTCGATGAAATTGCGAGCTTCAAATTCGGCTCGACCGAGGTTATAAGCCGGCAGGTCTTTCAGCTCTCTCATCCTCTCCCTGAACTCCAAGGCGTTAAAATAGCCCCGCATTTTCTCAGTGCGCACCGGAATAATTCGGCTCAAGCGCATTTCCTCAGGCTGCAGGGTCAATTTTACCGGTGTCACCTTCAACTCTGAACAGCGCTGACGATAGACATCCTCCAGCAAGTTCAAGGAGATTGTTCTTAAGCCTTCCAGAGCCCTCATTCTTGAATTGAGCTTTTCTTCCAGCGCCTTTTCGCCTCGGATGAAAAACTGGACTGAAGCCAAGGCCTCTTTTTCTCGCTTAAAGGCTTGGTCAACCAGGTTGACCGCCTCTTTACGTTGCTCATGCAGATTTTCTTTGGCGGCGTTTAGAATCGATAACTCTGCTTTCTGCCATTCCTTAGCTAAGCGGCTTTGGCCCCGGGTGCTGACTTCGGCCAGGATTTTAGGAACTTCGTCAGCGCCGGCGTTAGCCAAGAATACGGCCGAAGCGGCCGAAAGGACCACGACGCGCTTGAGCTGAGTGGAATCGGATTTATCGGGCAGGTCACCGCTCGTGTGATACCAGAAATCAGGCCAGACAATAAACATGACAGCTGGCACCTTCACGCCGCCGTCAATGAAAACCACGTGGTCACTTCCTCCAGTATAAGGAGCCACTCGATAATAGAAGGGGTCCTTGGTTCCAGTGGGCGAAACAATCCCCATCTCGCCCGAACGGCCTTCCAGCGAGATGCGCTGGGTTTCGGCCAGCCATTCGGCCAAGGATTCAATGACGTCACCGAGATAGCTGGAAAGGCTATAAGGCGAGCGCTCCACATAAAAATAAGCATTATTTTTTATCAGCGCTTCGCCCACCATGTCCTCGTTAATGTTGGCAAAGAAGCGCCGGGCAATTTCCGGGTACTTTTGGATATAAGCAGCGGTGCCGGAAATTTCCGGAATAAAAAGGAAACGAACTGAGCGCCGCAGCGGCGGTATTTTCCCCTCATCCATAAGCTTTTTAAGCACCCTCGCCGTTTCCAAAATGGCCACGCAGCCCGAGGCGTCGTCGTTAGCCCCTTGTTTGGCGAAGCCCTCAAAAATGTGACCAGTAAAGACCAGTTCTTCCTCGGGATAATCTTTCCCTGGGAGTAAAGCCGCCACCATTTCTTCCCGGTAAGGTACCATCTGGCTCTTAACTATGGCTCTGACCTCTATTTCTTGGCCACGCTCCAGCATGTCGCGGAGACGCTGCCCCTGCCGCGTAGAAACCATAAAGGCAAAAGTGGGCTTCTGTCCCTCGCTAACCCGGATCGAACTCCAGCCTATCTGGTCAGGGTCAACTTCAGGATGGCTGGAGGAATAACCGATGAGGCCCAAAGCGCCGTGTTTCTCCACCGCCAGAAGTCTGGCTCGCTCCGGAGAGCCATTAACCAGAACAATCTTGCCTTTAACGTCTTTCCCTTCATAAAAACTTTCTCTGTCACCCGGGCCAACATATACCAAGCCCGCAGTAACATCGGTCGAAAGACTGCCCGAACAAAGAGTGGCCGGCATTTCTTTTAGGTCAGTCAGCTTCTGAACGGTTGGCTTTGTCAGCCAGAGCTCGGCCATTTCGGCGTCCCAGGTTGTTTTAGCCCGGGTGGGAAGCTCGACGATTTCCGCCTGAGTTATCCCGTATTCCTTGAGCTTTTCCAGGAGGAAGCGGGTTTCAAAGTAGCCGCTGGTGTATTCTGCCGGTGGCCGATTGCGGTTAACAGCAGTCAAAAAAATCTCATTCTGCAGGGCTAAGTCGCCAGAGGCTTCATGAATAATAGCCTGAAGAAAATTCGCTGGAAGAAGCGTCGGCCTGCTCTCACCTCTTTCTACCTGGGAATAGATGAAGGAAAAAACCAAAATCATGCCAAAAAGGGCTAAGGTTGCTTTTTTCATGACCTGCCTCCTTTCGCCTATTCTACAAATTTTTTCTTTAAAGTAAACCCAATAGATTATCCTCTCTGTTTTTTGGCCTCAGGCTAAAGACATCCGGGGTGGCCTCGCGGCCAGTCAGGTTTTTAAGGCGATTTCCCCTTCGCCCTTTTCGGCGCCGGCGGAGCTCCCTGTTCATCGAACCATCTCCCCAAGTCTTCCATACCCTTTAGCTTCTCCGTCTATCCTGTTCAGGCTGAGATAACTTGTGCTCCCTGAAATTCTCAAGAGGAAGGCTTAGGAAAGGCTAAAAGCCGAAACCTTTCATCATAGCTTCTGCCGTCGCCGGCTTATCCCTCAGTCTGACCTAAAAATAATAGGGGAGAAAATATTAATAATTGGAGGCAATAGCTACCAAAATCTTTCTTGAACTTAACTCCGAGTTTGATAAAATAAAGGCGAAAATTAGCTCTTAACTTACAAAGAGAGAAAGAAGCCATGAGTGATATTGCCATCGCTCGCACGGTCGTTTTGGTCATCCTGGCTGCGGCTCTCCTGGCTCTTTTTATTTCGCTTATTCGTCGCGAGTGGGATAACGTCCTGAGGTCGGTGATTTTTGCTCTTATCTTTGCCGGCTTGTTTGTTTTTTTTCAACACACCAAAATGGAGCATCTGACGATTGCCGAATTAAAAAAGGAATTGGGTTTAGCTAAAGCCCCAGAATATGTCTTTATCAAAGAAGAAGGCCAGGACCTTTATAAACAGACTGTTCGCTACTTTTTCCCTGAGCCAGGTCCGCGCCTCAACCTGACTATTGATGAAAGTGGCCGCTACCTCCATTTGGACAAAATCGACGAAATCAATCGAGTTTTAGACTACCTTGGGCTAAAAAAGGTCACGCATGGAGTAAAAGAATTAGCTTCCCTTACCGGCTCGCAACTCGATGTTAATCTTTACCGCTGGGACGATTATCCTGACGGCATTCTGACTATTGAACGGGCTATCTGCCGCGACAAGAGAACCTTTAATTCCTATAACTGCTTGCAATCCATTACTCTCACCCGCTGGCGCTAAGTTCAGTTAGGCCCAGGCTAAGTTTAATCAGGCTAATTGCCGAGAAGACTGTTTTTTAGTGCTAATAACAGACGGTCTTAAGCATCTAATTTATATTTTTTTAAGACCCTTATAAGTAATTCTTTTACCGGCTCGGGAGGGGATCAAAAGCCCACGTCGAATTTGGTCTCAAAATGGTCAATGGAAGTTCTCCATTTTTATCCCGGTCGTGTCAAATTTTGTTCGCAAATTCGCCATCGTAAGCTCTGGCCGTATCAATTTTTGTTCGCAAAATGGCCATCGTAAGCTCTCCATTTTTAGCCCCTAATTTGCTGCTAAAATTTGTTCCTGCTCTAATATAGGACTCAGCTTATTAGCTTTGATATAAGCACAATCATTGGCCCATGTTTCTTGTATTCGACGAGGTGGCAAGAAACCAGACGAAGATAGGATTCAACCTGAATTAAAAATTTTTTCTAAACTTTCCGGCCTGGACCAAAAAACTGGCCACAGCCAGCTTGCTTATCTCGCCGAGATGGGATCTTAGCCTAATTATTTAAATATAAGATTAACTTCTTTCTCCGCATTTAATTAATCAGAAAAACAGGCTGCCGGGAAAGCCACCCCAGTCTGGGGCTCGAGGCGCTTCAACCCTGGCCGAGCAGCCGGCTAAAAAGCCCTATTTTTAAGGGTGACTACTGGCTCAGCTTAGCCAGCTCAGCGAGCTTCATATCGTTTAAAAGCTTATGAAGCAGAGTGGCGTCGCTCGTTCCTGTGCCCTGGAGCTCAACCAAGAAGCGGTTGCCGACCGCAAGTTGAATTTGGGCTGATTTATTATCTTCCGACCGGTCTACTCTTTCCGTCCCTTTAAAACCCTGAACCTGGATTGATTTCTCATAACCGTTTTCAGTCTCGTTCTCAAACTCTAACATTCCGATCATCGATGTTCCCATTTGGCCAAACGGAACCCCGGATATGTCCGAAATTTTTACCTCGATGGAAACGACATTATCGCCACTTCCCTTCTCATAAACAACATGGGCCTCCGAGCTCGTCATCCCCAGGGCTGAAGTTGTCTCTCCACCCGGCTTTTGGCGGGTAAATCCCGATAATTCGACCTTGGGCAAAAACTCCTGGAGCTTCTTAAAACCAATTACTTGCTTCTGCCCCTGGCCAGCGGCTAAAAAGACAAAGGCTACAGCCAGCAATAAAAAAAGACATGCGGCTTTTTTCATTATCTCCTCCTCTTATCGATTTAACTATAGATATAGGACTTGATAATCTTTTTTTATTATATCACAAGAATAAAAATTAATCGAGAGAAATAAGTCTCTGGCGCCAAAAACGGCGGCCATCTGGGAGGCTCATCTCAGCTGCCTTTTAATGAGAAAAGAAAAAATTCTGAGTGGTCTATAAAGGCATCTTAAAATTGAAGAACGATTTATTCTCCTTCTAATTTTAAAAGGGGATTGAAGTAAAGCATTATAAAATCCTCTTCTCCTTCGATAGAAGGGCCTATGGAGGTTAAAAAGCACTCAATGTCCATGATAAAAAGTCTCGAAACCACCACCCTTTTTAAGGATGAGCCGAAAAATAATGGTACTTCTGGGTTTGGTGTGGGTGAAGCTGGAGAATTAAAGCCGCCAGAAGGCCTGAAGGCCGGCCTTCAGCGCAGAGTTTAAGAAGAAAATCTGTTTGGTCGCTCTGGTATCTTATTTATATCTATCTAATTGGCCTCAGGGATAATAAAATCGCTTGAGGCAAATTCTTTAAGAGCTACATTCATTAATCTTGCTTTTGCCCACAGGAAAGTCGGAAGAACCAAAATAATTAACTAAAGCGATAAAGGATAATCAAGACAAAAGAAATCAAGAGATAGACTGAAACCAGAAGTTTGAAATGGCCAGAAGAGCGGCGAGCCTCAAGATAGAATGCGCTCTGCCCAACTCGAGGCAGTGGCTGCGGGTCCCAGGGAAGGCCGAATTTCTCGGCTAAACCCTTGATATAAAGCAGGTGGACAACTGGAATTTGACGCCGAGCCATCTCCCAGACAACTCCCTTAGCCGTAGAAATAGAGCGGTCAATAATATTCAACCCTGGAGGAAGGTGGAGAATTTCTTCACTTTCTCCCATGTTGGCCCAGCCGCCACCAATATTAATAAAAGCAGCCAGGCGCTTTCCCTTAGCCGCGGTTTCATAAAGGCTTAGGCGCAGGGCGACATTCTTTTCGAGGTCGGGTTCAGAAATGAGCCTGAGCCCTTTGGCTTGGGCCAGCTCCAAAAGCAGCTCCTTCCCTTCTGCCGCCATGCCTAAACCCAAATCTTTCGCCCCTCCCAGAGAAACAGCCACCGGCTCATAAGGTAACCAGCCAGCTTTTCTCAGACAATCCTGAATATCAAGCCAAGTAAACTGGGGGTCATTAGCTCCCCATTGCGAGGCGCCCAGGGAAACAATGTAAAGGGGCGTAATTTTTAGGGCTTTGGCGGCGGCCAGCGAAGCAATGATTAAGGCCGGAAAAGAGCTGGAAGCGCCGATAGCCACGGCCTCGCCTTGTTTGACTCCCGCCTGGCGAAGGAAATAAACAATGAGCGCGGCCAAATCGGGATTCGTAGATGTTCTTTTGGCCTCAAGCTGGCCAAGAGATGTAGTCAGGATGGAACTCCTTAAGCCGATCAAACCGGTTTGATTCGGGTCAGCCTGAAGGTCGAAGGAAAGCGCCTTGGCCTGGCGGCAGGTGCGGATAATGTTAACAGCCGCCTCCATTTCCTTGGCCGCCAGCCGCAAAATGTTTATCCCTTCTGGGTTCAACGGGAAGAATCTGGTCACAAGAAAAAAGACTAAGCTTAAAATAGCCAGACCATAAATAACCATTCCTCGCCGACCTGAAGGCGAGCGGCTCTGATTTGGCTCCTCCCTCTGTAGATTCATGAACCTCATTTTCATAGTTTTAGGAGCTGAATTCAGCGGCTAATATCCCTAAGCCAGCCATTACTTGATTAAATATTGAGCCTTCCATTTTGAATCTCAGCCGCCTTTTTTTAAACCACAAAATAATATTAAAAAGACCACTCTTCATCCCCCTTAGGGGCTGATGAGTTTGCCTAAGAAATAAAGCCAAACAGTTACCGTGAGAAAAGAGGCCAGGGTTGGCCAGAATCTTTGTCGCTCTAAATTGCTGGCCAGAAGACCAGGAATGACGAGGCCGATAATGCGCATCTCCGCTGAAAAAAGAGGCCATCCGCCCTGGTCAATATGAGCCTGGGTCAAATAAAAGCTCAATTCACTCAACCCGGCGCCAACAAGTAACAGAAAGACGAAGCGCCGCCGACCAAATAAGAGCAGATATCTTGAAGCCAGCCGATATAAGGCTAAAGCTAAAAGAGCAGCCAATAAAGTAAAAAGTGCTCGGTAGGGCCTGTCAAGCGTGGTGGCGACAAAAGCCGGGACAATTATTCCCCCCGGCACAAAGCCGGTCAATTCGCTGTAGGCAAGGGAGGTCAAAACGCCTAAGAAAAATTTTTCAACCATGAATTCTCTTTCCCTCCTTCTCCCATAAATCAACTAATCGCGACCCCAGGCCAACTATATTTCCGAGGCCAACAAGAATCCACGGCTCCTTTCCCCTTTGGCTCAATTTTTGCGTTAAATTCATCACCTCCCAAGTATTGAGGCAATATATCCTCGGCTTAAGAAGTATTGTCTGGCGCGAAATTGGCGTCAACCCTTTTTCTTTTAGCCGCCTTTTTACCCGCCGCCAAACTAATTGGGGCGCTCCGCAAAGAAAAAGCTCATCAAACTCAGCCAAAAATCCTTGCGCCACCGCCTCGCACCACTGCTTGGTTCTATCCCCGCGGTCCCGCCGCAAGAGAAGCAAACCATAAACTTTTTTCCCTTCCCAGGGAATGAGCTCCTTTAATTTTTTTATCACTAAGGAAGAAGATTCTGGCTCATTGGCGGCAAAAGCGCTGACGAGATAACCTGGGGCCTGGCCAGGAGAAACTGCTGCTTCCCAGATTTTCAGGCTTCCAAAATCAGGCGTTGCCTTTTGCATGCCGGAAATGGCCACCTCATCTTTAAGGCCGAGATGACGTGATACAGCCAGAGCTAAGCGGATATTATCGGCAAAGTCATCGCCGAAATTGGCCCGCAACTCCTTTGGGCCTGAATTCTTTATTTTAGACCTAATTAATTCTGACGCCTTAAACCCGAGTTCATTCTCTTTGCTCACTATTAGCCCTTTAGAGTGGCTAAAGTCTCCATAGCCGTTAACTTTGATTATTTTGGCCCCCTTCCTTTCTAATATTTCTTCAATCTCGGGCGTCATTTGCTCTTCCAGGAGGAAAACATTTACTCCCTTGAAGGCGGCCCGCAACAAGTTTTGCGCTACTTCCCTTCTGGTTCGGCCCAATTCCTCGCGGTGGTCAAGGCGAAAGTTGGTAAAAAGAAGGCAATGAGGTTTAAAAATCTTTTTAACCTCAGCCTCCAGGCACTCAGGCTGAATGGCCATGAGCTCCACCACCAGGGCTTCAGCTGCTTCTTTCTTAGCCAGACGGAGAAATCCTTTTCCTTCAAGGATGTTAGGTGGGCTGAGGCGTCGGACCTCTTCTTCGTAACCATCAGGAAAAATGACCACCGGCCGCGAGCCTGTGGTTCGAGCTATAACCCTTATGCCTCCCTCTCTCAGGGCACCAGCTATTAACCGGGTTACCGAAGATTTTCCCCTGACGCCGCCGACAGCAATCCGCCATTTCAACTCCCTTCTGGCCCGCTCCAGACGAAAAGCTTCGAGAGAGAGAAAAATCAGACTCAGAATTATGGCGCTCCCTATGGCCACAAGTTCTCGAAGAATTTTCCTCTCCTCCTCTCTGTTTTTCCCTTCGCCTCCTCAGCAGTTACCTGAATTTATTTGGTCAATCTTCACCTGGCTCCTCCTTATAAGCGGAGAAGTCAGGTATGAATTCAATTTCCCCAAGTATCTATATCAATTTCATATTTACTTTTTTATTTATCCTTTTGTTTATTCTTTTATTTATTCTAACTATCTCGGCCCACTGGCGGTTTCGCCCCGCGCCCGGCTGAGCAAGCGCAAAAAATTGCCAGAAAGAAGATTGCCCAATTCACCGCTTTCCACTTTGGCTTTAAAAAGTTCGGCGATGATCTGAAAGACCAAATCCTGCCCCTCCTTTTCCCAAAGGCAGGGCCCGTTAACAATGAACAGGTTGTCGCTGCCGAGGGCTTGGCGAGCTTCAAGAAGTTTCTGCACATAGGCGGCGGGCTCAGCTCCTGAAGAGGCTTCCAAACCGAAGACCGCTCCTTTTTCCCTGATTAACTCCAGAGTTTCTTTACCCGGAAGCTCTTTTGCAATTATTCCGATAGGTTTTATAGCATAATTAAGAATCTCCTTAATCTGGTCATCCTGAGCCCTGTTGATGAGAAGTAACAGACCAGCCTGGTTTATGGCCTGAAGAATATTCTTCCCTTCATCGCTGATTTTACCCTCTGTCAGGAAAGCGGCTGCCTCCTCTAAGATAAAATAAAGGCCTTGCTTGGCTAAAACATCGGCCCACCGCGGTTCACCCTTCAGGACATCAATCCCTCTGAGTCCCGGGAGAAGCGTCGTCTTCCCCTGGTTCATGGCCCCTTGGAGCTCAGAGGCGCCAGTAAACAAAACTAAATTGGTCTTCTTCACCCCCTCGGCAACCCCCATGAGCTGGCGCACCAACTCGACTCGTAAGGCGTCACCGGTTGCCCCTTGGGGTGGGCTAACCCTTACTAATTGGAGGTCCACATGAGAATCCTGAGCATCCTTATGCCCCTCGAGGACCTGAACACTCGGCTCAAACTTGAAGTTGATTAGCGTCTGATAGCGAAAATGATACCGCTCCAAACGCTGCGGCGGGAAGAAATCGCCTTTCTCGTTGGCCAGAATGTTAGCCGCCGCCAGGACCAATTCGCCTGTCTTCTTCAGCAACTCGGGTTTAATCAATTCGACTACGTCATTAGCCTGATGATACTTAAAATGATAGCCCTCGGTATTGATGGAAAAACCAGGAACTCCCTTGGCCAGAAAAGAGCTGTGGTCGGAGCCGCCTGGACCGCCGCGGCCTGGTCGAACATAATCCAGAATTTCCTTGGGCAATTTAGCCTTTATAACTTCCCAGACCTCTGGCCCATAATAAATCCCCCGGAAATTGACGTTACCGCTTCCATGTCCCACCATATCCATATTGAGATAGGCCACAGTCTTTTCTATCGGCACAAGCGGATGGTCGGCGAAATAGCGCGAGCCCAGAAGGCCCATTTCTTCGGCCGCCCAGAGACCAAAGACGATGGTTCTCTTTGGTTTTACCTGATTGAGCTTCAGGACGCGGGCAATCTCCATGACCACAGCTGTTCCCGAAGCATTATCGTTAGCTCCATTCATTACCTCGCCCAAGGGGTCAACGCCGAGGTGGTCCATGTGGGCGCCAATAATGACGTATTCATTTTTAAGAACCGGGTCAGAACCAGTTATTTTACCGAGGACGTTCTTTGTCGGCTTCTTTTCTTCCCACCGGGCCGCAACGCTGATAAAAGCTTTAGCGCCAGTCGTAAATGACATGGGCTTCTGCTGACGCTCAATTTCCTGGAAGAGATAGCGCAAGTCTGTTAGCAAATCCCGGAAAAGGGCATCAACGACCCTTGTCTCGATGGAAATGATAGCGAAATCAGGCCGGTAAACTTCACGGCTCAAGCCCAGGCGGACGCCTCTTGCCGGAGCCGCTGGCTGGGGCTCTTCCCTTCTAAAAATTAGCGCACCCTTGGCGCCGCGCTCCTGGGCCCAACGAACCCGACGAGTCAGGCTCGCTGCTTCCCCGAATTTATCGGCCAGAGAAGAAGGCAAGTTAGAAGCAAAAAGCACCCATTTCCCCTTGACCTCAAGGCCGGCATAATCGTCATAGTTAGCTTTCTCGTCACGAAGGCCGTACCCGACGAAGACAATTTCCGCGGTGCCGTGGGCTGAGCCAGAATAGGCTTGAACCCGCCAGTCCTCGCCATAATAAAAGGAGCGTCGCACCTTGGTCGTCATCAGCTCCAAGACGACGCCTTCCTCAACCTGGTTTAGGTCAACGGTGAAAGTCTGAAAATAGGTGCCATTTTCGCCGGCCGGCTCGACTCCCCATTCTTTGAAGCGAGCCGCAATATATTCCGCTCCAGCCTCCCCTCCCGGATGCCCGCTGCGCCGGCCGAGCATGGAATCAGCGGCTAAATCCCGGATATAACTGAGGGCCGCTTCCGCCTCGAACTGGACTTTTTTCGCCTTCGGCTGGCCTGATAACGAACATAAGGAAAAACAAAGGCCAAGGATGGCTAACCAGCCGCGGCCAATAGAGCTAACTTTTTTGATTCTGGCCAGCTTAAATTTCGTGGCAATAAGTTGAGTCGCTCTCCCTTTAAGCCCGTCCTTCAACATTTTCATCTCCTTTAATTAAATTATAAGGTGCTGTTTTTTTATCCTTTTACCAGGGAAAAAGCAAGCCTAATCTCCGCCTTTATCTGACACGCCGATGCCATCATTCAGGAAATGCTGGGCCAGGGAAAAAAGAAAGCCCAATCTCTGCCCTTATCTACTTTTAAACACTGCAAACAACGCTTACCTTCAATTAATCAGGGGTCTTCCGACTTTCTTGTGGGCAAAAATAAAATATTCTGATGAACCTTTTAGCTACCTCGGTGGTGTCAAATTTTGTCCGCAAAATTCGCCACCGTAAGCTCTCCATTTTTAGCCCCTAATTAGCCGTTAAAATTTGTTCCTGCTCTAATATAGGACTCAGCTTATCAGCTTTGATATAGGCATAATCGTTGAGCCAATCTTCCGTGTATATTATCGCCTCTTCCATGTATTCAACCAGATAGCAAGTGAAAGGACGAAGATAAAATTGAATTCCTCCCCCGAGCACCTTAGGAATGATCAGATATATAATTCTTAGTTGACTGTGGAGCTTCCTCACCCTGTAACCAGAAAAATGCGTCCTCCTCTCGCCGGTGTGCTTAAGTCAGGAGCGCCTACTTTTGCTTTCGTCTCTACCTTCATCCGCTCCGCCAACACCACTCTAACATCGCCTTTATCGGGTCATCTTCCAGTAAAAATCTTGTAAGCCATTTTTCCAGAATTGCCTTGTAATCTCTTTGAGCCATCGTAAATGAAAACCTCCTTTCTTAAAGTTTTTAGTCTTAAGAGGAGAGTTTACGATGGCTCATCCCTCTAGATCAAATTGCAACCAATTTTATACACCAGCAAGAAATACCAAATAATTATTTTCGAATTCAGATTTCTACTCCTTTACCGATTCACAATATGCTCAATTGGTTTCTTTGCTGATAAAGATTTATTTTTAGACAAATCTGACTTGACTATTTGGCTTTAGGGAGCATTTCACTTTACTATTTGAACATGTAATCATTTTTCTTCTACATCTTTGGAAAATAAGTCTCTTTGTATTCGTTCAACTAATTCGTATTTTATCATTCTCCCATTCTCAGGTAATAGGTAGATTTCTCTCTTTTCTAGCTCTAAGGGATCTTTTGGAACGACAAAGGCTTCTTTAATTTTGTTCCAGTCTTTATCTCTAATAGTTATTATTCTCCCAAGAAAACTGCTTACATAATGCCCCTTAATAACTGTCGGCTCGGCTTGCTCTAATTTTTTATTAGTAATTTCAACATATTTAGGATCGATATCAATGCCGATATATTTCCTACTTAATTTTTTTGCTGCAATTGCTGTTGTGCCAGTACCCACAAATGGATCGAGAACTATATCTCCTTCGTCACTGCTCATAAGCAATAACCTTTCGAGAAGATGAACAGGCAGCTGGCACGGATGGACATCTCTTCTTTTCTTATGTCTTATTCTATGAATATCAGTCCAAATATCAGATACTAGGGGACCGAATGGATGCAATTGGCCCTTTTTGCCACCATAATCCTGTAAAATATAACGACAATTCCTACAGCGCTTATGCAACATCCTAATATCGTAAAACTTAAAATTATCTGATTTCACATAATACAATATTCCATAGTGATTAGGTAAAAGGGTTTTTCCAAGAGGAGAACCCATCGCGTCCCAAGCTATCCAGTGGCGAAATATTGCGATTTCATTTAGATAAGCACCAAAATAAATTAACCATTTTGGAATATTATGAACAAAAATAGATCCTGTTGGCTTAGTAATACGAACCATCTCGTAAAGCCATCCTTTACACCAAGAGATATACTCTTGAACTTCTTGTTTGTCATAATAACTATTGTATTTTTTTCTCAGATTAAATGGGGGATCTGCAAAAGTAACATCAACACTGTTATCAGGAATTTGCCTCATAATCTCTAAGCAGTCGCCCTTAACAATTTTGTTTATTAAGGACTCAAAATATTTCCTATTTTTCATGGAAGCACTCTCTTAAAAGTATTTTAAATTTTTCGAGTTCTTCCCTATGAAAAGTAAAAACAAAATCATAAGCGTCAACCATGCGTTTTAAATCACCTCTTCTTACATACCACCCAATCCCATCCACGAACCCTACAAAAATCACATTAGGATAATTCTTCTTCAAATAGTCAGCGACAGTCTTTTCAGTCTTTGCTTTATCTCCCATTCCTGATGCAGTAGTTACGGAATAAGAACATTCGATAATCAATTTCGGGGATTCTTTGTTCGGAACTATAAAATCCATAGTTCTAGGAATATTTCCAGCTTCCGGAATATTAAACTTTCCTGTTTCATATGTCAGTCTATAGTCTTTTAAAATATTTTGGATTACAACTTCTGGATTACCCTCTTTTGATGCTCTATAGGCACCTTTAGTTTTATATCTGATTATAGTATCAACAAGAGACTCTATTGAAAAACTATATTTATTTATATCAAGCTTCTTAAACTCAAATAACGGTAATACCTTTTTAATTATTGAAACCGTCGATCCTTTAAAAAATAGATTTATAATGCCCTCAGCGAATTTTCGATTGCTTTTTATAAATGATTTTATCTTATCTAATCCCCATTCTTGAAAGTAATTTTTCCCCTGTGAATCTTCCTTTGGCCAATAGTCCTTATTGACCAACGAATAAAGGGTTTTATCCTCTGCTACTCTTATAAATGTAACCAATCTTTGCAAGCTTTCCTTTGAAAAACCTGTAATGGTAAGAATGGCATCAATGCCATCTTCGACCTCGGTAATATGTTTTACCAATGTTGCTTCTGTCAAACCCTCCCTTTCTATCCTATTTTTTAGAAGAAAAATATTTTGAGCAATTGATGAAATATGACCCTCGTAATATTCCTCAAACTCTTCATTGTAATAATAGAATGTGTTTTTTGAAAGGACCGTGTTGAATTTATCATTTAATGACTGGCCATAGACTTTATTCATGTAATCTCATATCTCCTTAATATCTGGTAACATATCTTTGAGTGGATCTTTCCCAGTCCTTGCTTGTTCCATTTCAATGGCTTTTTGTATTTCATCATATAGGCTATTTATGTTTTCAATATTTTTCAAAAAACGGGGAATATTTGTTTCTTCTAACAATTTATCGCTAAATTTAAGAATACCAACAATATAATCTAATATTCTCCCAATCCGCTCTTCTAATTTTTTGTTCAATAATTTTTTGGCAATTTTTTGAGTATAACCTCTGTAGCGTCTTTTTATCAATTGCCCAATAAAGTATAGAATTATAAGATTTGAATAAAGTAAAAATTCTTTCTTTTTTATTTCTTGCTTTTCTAAATCTGAAAAGGAACTATGCTCTTTTTTCAATTTATTAAACTCTTCTATTCTATATTTTGCTATTTTATTATCAATAAATTTTAATATTCTCCAAGGTAGTATAATTTCTTCAATGGCCATATCCTTTCTAAATATTTCGGAATATTTTTCTGAAAATAGTTTATTTTTCCAACGACGAGCAAAGGCCGGATCAGTTGTAAATGAATAAATTGCTTGAGCTGCTTTTGATAGTTCTATAATTCTATTATCATAGTTTTTTTTATCAGATGCAGAAAGTTTTTGCCAATCGCCTTCTTTAATAGAGTAAAAATATGGCGGGCTGAATTTTGCTAATTCGTCTTTTAGCCGCTTCTGAATAGGATCATTAGATTTTAATTGTATTTCTGAAACAGGATTTTGAGAGTTTGTATATAGAGTTATCAAATCAACTTCTTTTACAGGTGCCTTAATAAAGCGGACTACTACCTGAACTTCTTCAGGAATACTCATCCATTCTTTTGCTCTCTGTTGAGCCTCATGCAAACAAATTGTAGTCTGACACCCATTGATTACTTGAAATCCCTCTACCTCTAATATTGGCGGACTAATTCTATCATCTACGAAAAAGTTCTGGCAAACGAAGCTAATCCCATTATTGTAATACCAAAATTTTTTTTGTTCATTTTTATCCAACACAGTATCAATTATTTTTGCATTGATGCTTCCTTTTCTTGATCCTTTATAAAACCTAATATTTCTTTCAAAAAGAATATCTCGATATTTCCTATACATTTCAACAAGGTCTTTACCTTTAATAGTGGCGACAATCGACATCATGCTACCCTTTCTAACAAAATACTCATTCGGAATGAGTCCTAATTTAAATTTTTCCTTAGCAAGGGGATTTTCTGTTAGCAATTTTGAAGTATAAATTGCCACAATATCATCTATATCATGAAAATACATTTGAACTCTTTCTTTTAAATCGGAATTATTAAAAAGTATTCGCTCATGATTTGCTTGACTTGAAAACTTCCCAAAAGTAAAAAAATGGAGCTGAATATCTGATCCCTCTTCCCATTTTTCAGAAAATATTAATGAACTCTCGTAAAACCGGGGTAAGTTTAATTTCTTAACTTCTTCAGGGTTTTTTAACCAATCGAGACATCCTTTGAATAATACAATTTCACTGTCTCCAACTTCTTGTTTAATATTGTTAAAATATTTGCATTGGATAATCTTTATAGATTCATCTTCATCAATAAATGCATCTACTCTCTTGTCGTTTGGACTATCAATTAAACATTGATTTGCTGTATTATCGTCTAAGTCAAAATAGTTTCTTAGAATCCAGAGCACGAAAGCTTTTCCAATATTTGATAAATTTTCTTGGTTGGCTAGATTTTTAATATCATTCTTAATTTGATCTATAATATCTATTCCTTTCAAGGCTTGTCTAATTTTCTTTTTTGACATAATGCTTCTCCCTTTCTCAAAAACAATATATATTCATCCTTCATCGTATTTTGAATTCCTTTTATTGGTTTTATAATTTTCTGGTCAAGCACGAAACCAATTTTTAATGCCATTTCTTCAATTTTGGCTTCCAATCTTATGCCGCCCGTCTGGATATCATTTGAACCTATTATTATTACAGCATATTTGTCTTTTTTTAAAACCCTGTACATCTCTATTAAAACCTTATACATATCATCAAAGTAATTTTCAAGTTTATCTTTCCTAGTTTTACCCTTAAGGCCTATCATTTCATTTTTCAAATCGCTAACATTATATCCCAAATATTCTAATTGTGGTCTGTCATTCTCAGCATAATCAATTGCAAAAGAATAAGGAGGGGATGTAATAATAGCATCTATAGAATTATCATCTAAGGTAAGATTCCTCGCATCGCCGAGCTCATATTTTGCATTACCAATTTTAAGATTCAATTTGTCTCTTATCTGAATAAAAGAGCTTATCTGTCCAACATATCTCTTAATTACAGAAGGGAAAAGCATATCTATGCTTTTTGAGCATCTTCTTGCGTAACCCATAGCATCCAAAAATGCAAGTAGCGTTATTGCCTCTTCAGGGTTGATTTCATTACCGATGAAGCCTCTATGTAACTTATCTTTGCTAATTAGGGAATTATAATTTTTGTTCATATTTTTAACTAAAGAAGATAAAATGTTATTATCAACTTTTAATGCCTCATGTTTTACCTTACTCATCAATACGCAAAACGGACTTTTTTCGATACCAATAGACTCGATCCCTATAATGCTTGCTTCTACATTCAGTGTTCCACTTCCACACATAGGGTCAAGAACAACCTCTCCAGGCTGTACCTTTAAGATATTCAATATGCCTTTTATCAGCTGCGGATGAAACTTTCCCCTATATGGAAAAAGTCCATGTGTAGCATAACCTGTTGAAAAGCTACCTTCTTTGAAATATGTCTTAGTTCTTTCTGACCTTCCTTCCCACATAAGAGAAGTGTTATTTGAGCATATAATATAATGATATGTAAGAATCCCCTCAACACTTTTAAAAAATGCCCCTCTACGAATGATTTCATCTTTAGTAAGAAATTTATATTCATAGAATGCAAATTCTAGTTCAAAGACTTCTGAGGCGTTTGGTAATATTTCAAAGCCTTCAGGTAATATAAATGAAGTTAATTTAGGCATATTTGATATAGTGGTGAGTTTGGTAATTGGATCGATTCCCATGTTAAGAAAAGCAGCTTCATTCGTATTTAAATCTTTCTTAGTCATCTACCTCTCTCCATACTCTTTCATTTTATATAATTGATTATTAATCTGATGCTTTAGTAATGGCCGTAACTTCGAACTCATAAAGCGTCCCATCAAAAAACTTAAAATGGCACCATATATGTCAAAGGCTACCAACGAAACTAGGCGTGCATCTGAAGGTTGAAATATTTTATATCTCGTATTCTTACCTAGCATTATATTTAAACATATCCCTGCATCAATTGGAAAGTTTAACCTGGCTGCTTTCGGGTCTTTTTCACTGCGAAGCATTAATTTACTAATGTCTGACCAATCCGTGTCTAATTTCTGCAATAATCCCTTCTTTATATATTCTTTTACAAACTCTTCATAATTCATCAACTCCCCCAACCAGAAATACTTTGGGACCCTTAAGGATTTCTCTGATAAATGGATCTCCTTTGTTTTTTCTGGCTTTATACTCGGCTCTCCGGAATAATACATAATTAATTTCCCTTCTCAACAAGTTCTCAGCTTTCTTTATCTCCTGAACCAGGGTGTCTTCATCATCATCCCCTATGATAAAAAGGTCAATGTCGCTTCCTGCCTGTTCCTCTGACGGGGCATATGAACCATAAATAAAAGACGTTTCTACACCCTTGATTTTGCTCATTATTTCTTGCAAAAGACCAGCAACACCAATCGTCTTTAGGACAATGCTCTTAAGTTCTTCAAATAACGGGTAGGATTTATTGAGGGAATAAAACACCAGATTGCCTTTTCTGGCGGAAACAAACAAACCTTCTTTTTCCAGCAGCCGCAATTCTTTTCTGATCATGGCCACGGGTATGGATAATATTCGCTCCAGTTCTCTCAAATAGAATTGAGCGTCAGGATTGGTAAAATATAACCTGAAAAGTGCGGCTCGAGTTTTGGACTTAAAAATTCTGGTAATATCCATTTTTTACCCAATTAGGTTACAATTGTAACCTATTATGGTTACACTTTCAAGGCAAGGAAACTCAGGGTAAGCATCTCTATTTCCGTGATGGCATTTAATTTGCATAGCAAGCCAATTCCTCCTTCCTCTGGCGCCAGTAAGCATCCCACTCGCCATTGAGTTTCAGCAAGCGAAGCTCGAGCAGGGGGTTGACCCCATGCCGCAACCAGCTCATCCCTCTCTTTTTGAACCGCCT